>Ga0256914_1000082_pt1 | contig 90497 bp, 70 predicted proteins | sample HulkmetaG_FD_191571 | JGI IMG/M metagenome (GOLD analysis project Ga0256914, IMG submission 191571) | Hydrothermal chimney microbial communities from Main Endeavour vent field at the Juan de Fuca Ridge, Pacific Ocean - Hulk | ecosystem: Environmental > Aquatic > Marine > Hydrothermal vents ...
GGCGGCGTTGCTGCAAAAAGGGCAAGTGGCGGAGACGCCCACCGCCCCGGCCCGGCGGCAGCGTCCCTCTGCGCCGCCGCCCCCTCCTCCCGGCCCACAGGAGCGCACGCCTCCTCCACCGCCCGGAACACAGACCCCCCTTCCGTCTCAAGCGGTTCCGCCCGCCAAGCGCAAGACCCCTTTGTTGATCTGGTTCCTGATCGGCGGAGGTGTGTTCCTCTGCATGGTGGCCGTGCTCGTCCTGGTCGTGGGGCTGGGTGGAGGTGATGGCGGTGAGACAACGGTCGTGGTCGTTACCCCCCCGGCCCAGACATCGCCCACCGCTGCCGTCGTCATCGCGACCCCTACCTCTACGTCCCCGCCGGCCTTGCCTTCACCCACACCACCTGCTGCCCCTGTGGTCTTGTACGAAGATGATTTCAGCGACTTTCTCAGCGGCTGGGAAATCTCGGCGAATGACGACGGCATGATCGGCTATGTGGATGACGAATACAACATCACCGTCTACACCCCGAACATGGTGATCTGGAGCAACCCGGAGCCGATCCGCGAATTCACCGACATCAAAATTGAGGTAGATGCTCGGCTGAGCGAAGGCTCGCCGGAGAGCAACTTCGGTGTGGTGGTGCGCTATCGGCCCGATCCCAAGGCCATGTATTGGTTCCAGATCAACGGCGATGGATATTTTGCGGTGTATGAGCTGCAGAATGGAGAATTTTCTTACCTGGTGGATTGGACCGCGTCCGATGCCATCAACCAGGGGCTTGGGGCGACCAATCGTCTGGGGGTGGTGTGTGATGGTCCGAAGTTTAGCTTCTATGTCAACGACACCCACCTGGTTGATGTGACCGATGATTCCCTCCCCATCGGGCAGATCGGCTTGGCGGTCGGTGCCTTTGATGAGGGGAATGTGACCGTGCGCTTTGACAATCTGAAGGTGTGGGCTTTGACCGGGGATTAAAAGCCCCGTCCGGGTGCGTGACCCCGAAGGTCAAACCGTGATCGGCCCGGCTCCCACCGCCGTGGGAGCCGGGCCGCGTTTTCCCTCGGTCGGGGCGAGGGCATTGGAATTGCACGCCGTGTCAGTGCTGCCGAACCGCCAGGGGCAGGTATACCCTGTAATCCATTGCGGCCGGACCTCCGCCGTACCAGGCCGGTTCCTCCCCCGTGATGTTCAGCGCCCGCAAAAAGGCCCCATCGGCCCGCACCGCATAGAGGCGCGGGTTTTGCAGGTCGGGGAAACGCACATCGCTCCCGGCCGGGTCTCCTCGGACAAAGGCTACCCAGTAGCCGTCTGAAGACCAAGTGGGCATCAAGGACCACTGGTTGCCGCTACGGGTCAGCTGAACCAGGTCGGTCAAGCTCCCATCATCCTGCACTTGGGCCTTCCATATCTCATATCGGCCGCTAAAATCGGCGGCAAAGACCAGACGATGGCCGGAGGGGGCAAAGTCCGGATTTTGGTAGTTGGCATCGTCGTAACAGGTTTTCTCCTGGGTATTTAGGTCAACCAGGCAAAGGTTCATCGTGCTGTACTCGGCCGTGGCGGCAGGACCGCATACGCCCACGGTGGTGTAGGCCAACCAGCGGCGGTCCGGGGAAAGGGCCACCCCAAAGGCCAGAGCGGTAGAGGCCACATACAGGTTGCTGCCGCCGAACGGTCCGTAGTGAGGCTCGTAGGCATAGCACCCGCCGGGGTTGACTCCGGCGTAGTATTGCCGCTCAATGCGGGCAAAGTAGCCCGTATCGGCGGGGATGTCAAACCAGTTCGTGAGATCGTCGTCGGCGTAGTGGGTTTGGGCATTGCCGCCGTCGACGGGCCGGGAAAGGATGGCGTTGTTGCTGTAGTAGTAGACCCGGCTCCCGTCGGGGGAAAAGAGGGGCTGTGCCCCTTGAACTAGGGTGCGCTCGTTGCCCAACCCCGGCAGATCGTTGAGGCGGACATCATCGGTACCGGCTTCGTAGGCCAGGATGCCGTTCACGGGCAGATCGGTGCCTGCGGTGACGGCGACGCCGACCTCGTTGGAGGTCGGACCGATATTGCCCGTGCCGTCCACGGCGTAGACTTTGTAATAGTAGGTCCCGTTGCTCAGGCCCACATCTCGGTAGGAAGTCTCGGTGAGGGGGAAGGGGTTGATGATCTCGTACGGCCCGCCGCTTTGGGTGGCCCGGAGGACATAATAGCCGGAGATGCCGTTGCGGTCGGTAGCGGCGGTCCAGGTCAGGTCCACCACCGTATCGCCGGGAGTAGCCTGCAGATTGGACGGAGCGGTGGGCGGGGTGGCGTCCAGCTCGGCCCGTGCCGACCAGATCTGATCGTTATCGGCGCTCTCAACATGCCAGACCAAATAGGCACGGGCGTAGTCACCGCTGCCGACGGCGGCGATGGCCGGCTCTCTGTGGGCGCCGTCAAAGCCCTGGACGTTGAACAGGGTGGTGAAGCTCTGGCCGCCGTCTATGGAAGTGGAAAGGTTGACGGCGGTATTTCCGGTGATGGAACTGCGTATCATTATCCACACGACGGCAACGGTACCGTTGCCGTCCACGGCCAGATCCCAACCCCGATGCCAAGGAGGTGTGCCCTCGGCCGCTTGAGCGGCGGCCTGCACGGGATCGCTCCAGGAGGCTCCCTTATTCGTGGAGCGACGCACATAGATCTTGTCGTCCGCCTGGTAAGCGGCGTACAGGGCACCATCAGGAGCCAGGGCCAGATGAGGGTCGGTGGCCGTGACCCCGGCGGGGGAAACGGCAAAGTCGGTGCCCCAGTTGGCGCCGTGGTCCGCGGAACAATCGCCGTAGACACGCATATAGCCGTCCCGACCGTCCTCCCAAACCACGCAGACCAGGCTATCATCGGCAGTGACATCCATAACCGGCCCCTGGAAGCTCCCCTCGCCGACTCCGGCACCGTCTACGTCGTTGATCCACTGCCAGTTTTCCCAATTCTCGCCGTGATCCGAGGAACGACGCACGTAAATATCGTAAGTGCTGGAGGTCCAGGGGGCGTTGATGACCACATAAACATAACCTCCCGTTGGCTCGGCGGCGATTTGGGGTTTGAAGGAGTACCAATTGCTGGTGTGGTAGCCGAGCAACCAGGGGGTCTCGAAAGTCTGGCCGTGGTCGCTGCTGCGGGCCATATAGACGGCGTATGCGGCATCGCCCGGAGGATATGGGTTGGCCCAAATGGCGTATACCCAGCCGGTGGTATCGGCGGCCACGGCGGGGTCCGAAAGACCGATTTCGTTGTCCACCCCCTGGCTGAGGTTGACGTTGGTGCTCCAGGATGCTCCGTAATCGGTGGAGCGGGCAAAGTAGATCTCGGCGGTGCTGCCGAGGGCAGAGTCTCGGGTATCTTCCCACACGACGTAAACTTTGGGGCCGTTGGCGGCCACGTCGGGCTGATTGGCCTCGCCGAACTCGGTCTGGTTGAAGCTATCGTCGGTAACTTGGACGTTACCGCCGAGGATTTTGCTCCCGGCGTGGGCGATGCCAACCGCGAGGATGAGCATAACCGGGATCAAAAGAGTTCGTTTGCGCAGCATTGTCATAGCTCCTTTCCGCCGTTTCGGAGAATTGACATGGCCTTCACCCAGAGCAAGTACAAGTTCGCACCGCAGAGGCGCGGAATCGTGATCTCCCTCCGCGCCCTCGGCGTCTCTGCGGGGAACCGGTTGTGGTCTCAATTTCTGTAGGGCCGGTGGAGCCTACCGAGCCGCCAACCGGAGAAGCCAAACGGTGTGACCGTCGCAGAGGAGCACCAGGTCGTCGACTCTTGTCCAATCCAGCAATCTTGGGGCGGAACTGGAGATGTGCCACACGATTTGCTCTTCTTTCGCCGAGGATTCTGCCCGGCGGATGGCAAGGCGGGAAAGAGGTTCAAGTCCGGCGATGGGGTAGGCGTAAAGCCACCACCGGCCGTCGGGCGACCACTCCAGGCCGAGGAACCCCTTTCGCACTTCCACGGTCTCCCCCCGCTCCAGGTCTACCAGCGTCAACCAAAGGGAGACAACCTTCCCATCCGGGGAGGTTTCCTTGACGCGCAGGTTGGGATCGGGGAAACGCCAGACCTCTCTCGGTTCCCCTCCTGTCGTGCTTACTTGCCACAGAGCAAAGTCTTGGCCCTGCCGGACGCCGTACACCAGTGAGGTGCTGCCTGCCCAGGCCAACCCGACGATGATGCCCCGGTAGCGGGCCGTGGGGGCCTCGGCGACGCCGCCCGGCGGGGCAACGGTGATCACCCCTTCACCCGCCAACGCCAGCATCTCCCCATCGGGCGACCAGGCCATGTCTACCCTTTCCTCCAGAGGGGTCAGCCGGATGGGATCGCCGTTTTCCACTTCCAGGAGCCAGAGGGCGTCCGCCGTGCGGAAGGCCAGCCGTTGGCCGTCGGGCGACCACGCTGCTGCGCCGGGGGCGGTGGAGGTCATGGCGGCCTTTTCTCCGGGTGCGTAACACCGGCGCTGCGTTGGGTTGTCCGTGGCGTGAAGGCAAAATCCGTCCCGCCCGCCGGTCAGCAGCCAACGTCCGTCGGGGGAGAGGGAAAGGGGGAACCCGCCCAACTCTGCCACCAACCAGGAACGTTCCTCAACGACGGTCCATTTAACGTCCTCGCTCTCGGAAGTGGGCGTTGGGGTTGGGGTGTGCGTCGCCGTAGGGGTGGCTTTTACCAACGGGGTGGGCGTCGCCGTCGGTACGGTCTCTGTCGGGGTGCTTTGCCCCTCCGGACCGCCGCTTTGGCATCCCAAAACTCCCCACATCAAAAAGACGACAAGAATCCAGGTGCGCTTCATCGTTCCTTCTCCTCGGCAATGAAGCCTGCTCATCGGCAGATCCTGATGCGCCCGGCGTGCTCGGCGAAAAAGGCCGAGATGGCGCGGATCGTGCCGATCCGGTAGGGCCATCGGGTATCTCGGTCCTCCCGCAAGTCCCAAGCTTGCGGGAGGACCGACGTTTACCGGTTCCGCAGCACCAGCGGCAGGTAGAGGGCGTAGTGCGGCGGCGCAGGGGCTGCCTTTGTGTGCCAGAACCCGGCTTGGAGGGTGTAGGTCCCGTCCCATGCCGTGCCGCAAGCTCCCTGCCCGGCGGTGGCCCCAAGGCGGTAGACCCCGTCGGTGGCCGTTCCTCCTCCGCCGGCCGTTGTCGTCCATTCCAGGCGGTAAGGGCCGTCGGCCAGGGCTGCGGTCGTGCTCAGAAGGATCAAGAGGAGAAGAAGGGCCGTTCGTTTCATTGCCCACCTCCTTTGTGCCGGATCGCCCAGACCAGGCCCAGCAGGAGCAACCCTGCTCCCGGTAGCAGGTTGCTTTGGACAAAGGGGTTCGGGCGGGTGGCGGCTTGTTCTATCGCCTCCACTCTGGCTTCCAACTCGGCCACACGTTCTCGGAAGGCGGCGTTTTCCTGTTCCAGGGCTTCGATTCGCGCCTGTTGGGCTTGGTTCTGGAGATATAGTCTCTGGATGGCTGCCAGGGCCACGCCGTCAATGTCCACCGTGCTGATGTGCTTGTCGTCTTCGCCTACGCCAAAGATGGCATAGAAATCCTGGGCCATCGGCCCGATGTGGCGGATGGAGTCATCCTGGGCCTTGTAATTCCAGGTCGTGATGGGCAATCGGGCTACGCCTTCCAGGATCGCTTCCGAATCCACCGGTTCAAAGTTCTCCTTCAGATTGCGGTCGGAAGCGTTGGTCCAGGTTCCTCCTGTGGACAGGTAAGCGGAGGTGGAGGTGTTGATCAGGCGGGAGCCGTCGTCATAGATTTCCACCCAACCGCTGTTGTTCACGTCAAAGCGTGTGCCGCCGTTGGCGCGAACGCGGAATTGGTTGTCGCGCAGGGAGACAAAGTCGGCGTCGGTGGAATCGGCCCAGACAAAGGCCCCCGCGTGCTGCGCTTTGGCCCGCCGTCCGGCGGCAAAGGCGTAATTGCCCTGGGCCGTGTTGTTGTTGCCCCCCGGCACGGTGGCCCCCACGCCGCTGGCCGTGTTGTTGGAACCGCCGCCGACGGTGGCGATTGTGCCGCTGGCGGTGTTTTGGTAACCGCCGCTTACGGTGGCATCTATGCTGCTGGCGGTGTTGTACTCTCCGCCGCCGACGGTGGCCCCCATGGCCAGGGTCGATCCGGCGGAGTTGTTGGTTCCCCCGCAGATGGTGGCGTAAGAGCCTGCGGTGGTATTGGCCCTGCCCCCGCCGATGAAGGAATATCCGCCGCTGGCCATATTGCGCTCGCCTCCGCCGATCACGGCGTGGTCGGCAGTGACGGTGATGTTGGCCCCGCCGCCGATGAAAGAGATATAGCCCGAAGCGACATTTTGGTATCCTCCGACGATGGCCGCGTTTTCGCCGCTGGCCGTGCTGCCGTATCCGCCGCCCACAAAGGAGACCTCTCCGCCGGCGGTGTTGCCGTCTCCGCCTGCTACCGTGGCCCCGTTGCCCGAAGCGGTATTGTCCTTCCCTCCGCCCACGGTGGCATTGCTTCCGTAGGCAACGTTGCCCCAGCCGCCGCCGATGGTGGCATAGTTGCCTACACTCAGCCCTTGTACCGTTGTGTTGCTGTGACCGCCGCCGATGGTGGCGAATTGGCCACCGGCGGTGTTGTGATACCCCCCGCCGACGGTGGCGTATTGGTCGCCGGTGGTGTTGCTCTGTCCGCCGCCGATGGTGGCGTTCTGACCTTCGGCGGTGTTCCACCATCCTCCGCCCACGGTGGCATTCACGCCACGGACGATGTTCCTTTTGCCGCCGCCTACCGTGCCGAAATCGGCCAGGACTTCGTTGGCCCCGTTAGAAGTATTATCCCCGCCGCCGCCGATGGTGGCGCCTTCCACCCCGCCGCTCACTTTGTTGCCTTCATAGCCGCCGATGACGTTGGGAGTGCCGCCGGTAGGCCCCAATCGCAGGGCCGTGGTCCCGCTCACTTTCAGCGTCAGGGTCACCTTGTCGGTAGTGCCCACGAATTGGGAACCCAATTGGCCGCTTACCGCGTTTCCGGTGAGCCGCCAGTAGCGGTTATCCGCCTGGACGCGGGTGAGCAGGTCGCCGTCTGCGTTGTTGTCCAGGTATCCTTCCGCGCTCAGGTCGGTGTAGGCGGAGAAGCGGGCGTCGTCCAGCGTGCCGGAAGTGATGTCGGCGGCGGAATGGGTGTGGTCGGAGCGGGCGGCGGTGTTCGCGCTGCCGGAACCGGCGAAGTTCACGCTAAAGGTGCTGCCCGTCAGGGAAAGCCCCGTCCCGGCTTCGTAGGTGGTATCGTCGTCGGTTTCGCAGGTGACGGTTCCATCCTGCCCGATCTGGCGGATGGCCGAACCTGCCGGGCAGGTCTGGGCGACGCGGGCCTGCACGGTATCGGTGAGCACATGGAGAGTCACGCTGCCGCTCTCCCCTCCGCCGCCCAAGCCGGTCCCGGCGTAGACGGCGGTGATGTCGCCGGTGCCCACATCTACGCAGTTGACCGTGCCGTCGGCGTTGACGACCTGGATGGCTTGGCCGCCGCTGCAGCTCCCCGTCACCCGTGCCTGGAAGGCGGAAGCGTCCATGCCGTCCAACATGTCGGCATCGGCGGCACCGATGGCATAAGGGCTGCTCACCATCCGTTGGCGCGGAGTCATCTCTTGCTGCCCTTCCACCTGTACCCCCAGCCACAGTTCGGAATGGGCAAAGACCGAGCGGTCAAGGGGAGTTTGATCTCCCAGATAGGTTGTGAAAAGACCGTTTTGCACCTCTACCGCCTTGTTGGATTCTTGCCACAAGGGGGTAGTGCCGTTTTGGGTGGCGTAGAGGGTGAAGGTGATGTGCAAGGTGGCGGTAAAGGGCTGTCCGTTTTGGGTGATGTACCCCTGGTAGCTGATGAGCGAGGGGGCCTCGGCCCCTTGCAGGTTGGGGCCTGCGCCGACCGTGCCCACCAACCCGATCAGGGCGGCGAGGACGCCTCCCCATAGCAGGACAAGAACCAATCGTCGTTGGAAGGATTCTCCCCGTTGCATTTTCGTTCACCTCCGGTGTGCAATGCAAAATGCGCTCAGAAGATCCTCCGTTCGTGTCCGGCCCGCAGGTTGTGGTCAGCGTCGGATCACCAACGGCAGATAGATCCCATAATCCATCGCTGCCGGGCCGCCGCCGTACCAGGTCGGCTCCTCCCCGGCGATGTTCAATGCCCGCAGGGAAGAACCGTTGGCCCGGACGACGAACAGCCGGGTGTCGGTCACGGTGGGACCGGCGTTGATGTCCCGCTGGAAGATGAGCCAGTTTCCGTCGGAAGACCAGGCCGGGGCGCGGGACCAGAGGCCGTCGTCCCCCCGTGTCAGTTGCGTGATGTTGGTCAGGCTGCCGTCGCTACCCACCGTTGCCTTCCAGATTTCATACTGCCCCGTCCAGTCGGCGGCAAAGGCCAGAGTGTCCCCCTGGGGAGCGAAAGCGGGGTCCTGGTAGTCGGTATCCTGGTGGAGGGCCAGGCGGGTGCTGCTGCCCAGGTCGGCGATGATCAGGGCCGTGTGGTCGTATTGACCGGCAGGGACATCGGGGGCGTGGTAGCCCAGGCTGGTATAGGCCAACCATTTGCGCCCCGCCGAGATGGTGGGGCTTTCGGCAAATTCGTGAGCATCCACATACTGGCTGCCCGCCGTCGTGCCGTAGTGGGGTTCGTAGGTGTTCCAGGTTTCGTAGGGATCGTTCTGGGTATACCCTTTTTCCTGAATCCAGGCAAAATAGCCGGTGTCGTCGCGGGCGATGTCAAAGGCACCGTACAGGACGAGGTCGTTGTGGGGAAAGTAGGTCTGCAAGTCGCTGCCATCGGTCCGGCGGGAGACGATGGAGCCGCCCACCATCGGACCGGAGCGGTAGTAAACCCGTTGCCCATCGGGGGCAAAAATGGGCGCCCAACCCTGGCTCAACACCCGGTCGTTGCCCAGGGAGGGCAGGTCCCGCAGGCGGATGTCGCTGCCCGATTCGTAAGCGATGGTCCCGTTTAGGGGCAGGTCTGTGCCCACGTCGGCCGCCGCGCTCACCGCGCCGGAAGCCGGGCCGATGTTGCCCGTGCCGTCCACGGCATAGACCTTGTAATAGTGGGTCGTGCCGTCTAATCCTACATCCCGGTAGGAGGTGGCGCCGATGGGCAAAGGGTTGAGCACCGTATACGGCCCGCCGCCGCTCGCCGCGCAGAGGACATAGTAGCCGGAGATGCCGTTGCGGTCGGTGGATGCGGTCCAGGTCAGGTCCACCACCGTATCGCCGGGGGAGGCTTGCAGGTTGGTGGGGGCGGTGGGCGGGGTGGCATCCAGTTCGGCCCGCGCCGACCAGATCTGATTTTGGGTGTTCCGGTCATCGGTCCAGACCATTACGGCGCGGGCATAATCGCCGCTGCCGTAGGCGGCAATGGCCGGGCTGTACTGGAAATAGATGTCATCGGCATCCTCCACCTGGAGGGAGGTAAAGGTCTGGCCGTTGTCTATGGAGGTGGAAAGGTACAGGTTGCTGGCGCCAAAGGTGCTCCACACCCCTTCGGCCCAGAGGATGGCCACCGTGCCGTTGCCGTCCACGGCCATATCCCAGCGGCCCAGCTCATCGCCGCCGGGGACCGATGAAACCTGCACGGGATTGCTCCAGGATGCGCCGTTGTTGGTGGACCGCCGCAGGTAGACGGCGCCGTTGCGTTGGTAGGCCCCGTAAAGCGAGCCGTCGGGGGCAAAGGCCAGGCGCGGTTCGGTGGCCCCCGCGCCGGAGAGGGCAAAGTCGGTCCCGAAGGTGTGTCCACCGTCGGTTGAGCAATCTCCGTAGATGGCGTTGCTTCCCCGGCTGTCTTCCCAGGCGGCGCAGACGGTTCCGTTACGGGCGGCAACGCTCATTTTGGGGCCTTCTGTGCCCGGATCGCGGCCGCTTTGGGCTTGATCGTTGACCTGCACCTGCCACCAGTTGTCGCCCTGGTTCTCCGAACCCATCAGGTAGATGTTGTAGCCGCTGCCCGCGTAATCGTGCAACATGGCAAAAAGGCTCCCGCCGACCGGGTCTGTCGTCAGGGCCGGGGCGATGCTGTTGAAAACGCCGTCGTCGTTGCCATCCCAAAGCCAGCCTCGTTGAAAGGTTTGCCCGCCATCGGTTGAACGGGCGATGTGGACGTCGTTTTCCCGGTCCGCGCCGCCGCACACCGAAGGATCGGACCAGGAATAGTAGCAGTTGCCCAGATACCAGACGATGTAGACGTTCCCCTCCGGGCCGACGGCGACCGCCGGATCGGAAAGGCCCTGGCCCTCCCAATTGGGCAGGCTGATGTGGATGTTGCTCCCCCAAGAGGCCCCCCCGTCGCCGGATTTTGCCAGGTAGATGGCGTGGAAGATGGGATCGCCGGGGTCGTCCCGGTTATCCTCCCAGACGGCGTAGATGCTCCCGTTGTTGAGGGCGGCGATATCGGCGTGTTGGGCCTCGCCAAAGGTCCCCAGGCCGTTGTCGGTGACCTGGACGTTGTCGCCCAAAAGTTTGCCCCCCGCATGGGCAGAGCCTACCAACAAGGCCGTCAGACAGAGGCCGACGACCAGGTGGTACACAGGGCGATTGTGCGTTTTCGGTCCTCGCAGCACGAATGTGCACAATCCTTGCATAGGTCATTCCTCCCGCTCTTCCAAAAGCACCGGTTCCGGGCCAAGCTCCAACACAAGGCCATTGGGACCGGATTCCAGATGAATGGTCTCATAGTCGGGGCCGGCGGTGGGGATGGTGTACAGGGTCACCGAGCCGGGGATGTTCAGGTCTACCTGCTGCCTGGGGAGAGGGGCGCCCAGGGGCCGGGTGGTCTCTTCCCGGAGCCAGGCTACCCACACGGTCGGGCGCCCGTCGGCAAAGGTGAAGCGATAGAGTTCCACTCCGGCCTCGGCGGGGATCTGCTCCGCTTGCGCAAAACCCTCCACTTTCTCGACCAACAGTTTGAGAGCATAAAAGGCCGGCCAGGGGTTGCCGTCGGCGTCGGTCAGCCCCAGATACGGGTTGGGTATCAAGAGAGCGGCCGGCGACCGATCCCAATCGTTGGGCATCCCCATAAAGACTCGGGCAAAACCGGCGGCAAAACGTGTGACAAAAACCCGCACCAGCACGCGCGATTGCTCCGCCCGGTACCAGGCAATGGCCTGAGCGTGCTGTGGATCGCTCTCGTTTCGCATGGCCGCCAGGATGTCGCTGCCGTTGGGAATCACCAATTCGGGGTGAAAGCTGGTCAGCGGATTGTAAACGAGCCGGGGTTCCGAGCGGGCTTCCATATCCCAGATGGTGGTGGTCAGGCCGTTTTTCGCCAGCTCCTTTTGCACCCAGGCCATATAACCGGCCGAGGCGGTCTCCTGGGGGCCGTTGCCGCCCGCGTCGAGGATGTCGTACTGATCGGCCAGGGCAACGGTGAGTTCGGTAATGTAGCGGGCGCGTTCCCAGCCTTCGCGCCACTCATCCGAGGGAAGCCCTGCCAGGAAAGCGGAAAACCGCTCCTCGAAAAGCTCAGCCTGGGGATCGTTATGGAAGAGATCGCCCCAGCGGATGCCGTTGGAGATGATCCGGACCTGGGGCGACGCGGCGCGCGCCGCAGCGCCGGTTTCCCGCAAGAGCGTGGGATAATCTTGGGGCGTGCCCGTCCAAAAGGCCGGATTGGCGTATTCGTTGCCCACCTGGTAGTGCAGCACAGGGTAACGCAACCCCGGCATATCGTCCACCCCCTCGCCGTCGTAGCGTTCGACCAGCGCAGCGATCCAGGCCCGGTAATCGTCCATATACTCTTTGGCCGGCAGGCGGTCGGTGTCCTTCAATTCCAGGCCCGCCGGGCGATACTTGATCGGCCCGGCAAACCAACCGTTGCCCAGGCGCAGAGAGATGGCAATCTGGAACCCGTAGTCCTGCCACACGCGAACGGCGCGGTCCAGTTTTTCCCATTGATAGCGGTGCGTTCCCCTTTGGGGCGGGTTGGGTTCGATGGCGTTCCAGCTCACACCGGCAAAGTTCACCCATTGCATCCCCGTTTCGGCGAACAAACGCGGCCACATCTCGTCCTGATAAGTCGTTTGCAAGGGATATACGTAATCGAGGCCGAAGCGGGCCTGCGCCTCGCCTCCGGCTGCTCCCAGGGCGGAGGAGGGAGCGGGCGTGGGCAACCCGCAGTCGGCGGGACAGGTTTCCGCCGTCTCCGGCCCGGCGCACACGCCGTCGCCGCAGCCGCCTGTACCGACCGGCTGGGAAACGGTCGGCGATAGAGTGGGGGCAGCGGTCCCGTCGGTCGGCGGCGGGACCGCCGTTGGCCGTCCGCAGGCCAGTGCCACCAACAGAAAGACCAGTATTCCCCAGAAAAGGTTACGTTTCATGGCTCTCCCCAGCCGCCGTCCGGCCCCTGCGCCTGGGTCATCCCCACGACCAGGGCCAACAGCCCCAGCGCTAACATATTCAACACGCTCGCGCCCGGCCCCCCGCCTACCGGCGCTGTTGCGCTTCGCGGATGACCTGAAGCGTAAAGCTGACATGGATATAGGCGGGGGCGATCTCGAGGTTGCGGATAGATTCCTCGCCGCCGACGATGGGCGGCATCTTCCAGGAGAAGCACTGGTCAGGCTCCGGCTTTCCCAAAAAGCCAACAGCCCATTCGTATTCGCGCAAGCGGGCCAGAAATCCCCCCACGTGGTCAATATCCTTGAGGAAACGGAACACAGCCAGCGACCAGCCGATGGGAAAGATCTCGAGCCTGGCCTCCTCAAGCCAGAGGACGGCCACCCGGTCGGCGGCAAGTTCCGCTTCCCCGTCTATGGGGACGCCGAGCAGGTCGCCAAAGGCGTTCATACAAAAGTAAAAGATCGAACGGGCATTTGCGGGCGCGTATTCCTGCCAGTCCCCGGCCCGGTTCCAATCGAACAGGCCCAGGGTTTCCCCATCCCCCCGGCCTTCGAGGGGGATGATGCGAAAGGCGCCGTCGTAGAAAGAGCCGCCGTTGGCGCAGGTGTAGAGTTCGGAAAGGAAGCGGGCCAGTTTCGGACCATAGCCGGCCGCGACAATCGCCGCCCGGACTTGGGCAGGGGCGCAGGCGGGAACCGGTTGATCCAGGCTGGCGCGGATCAGATCCACAGGCCAGTCGCCCACGTCGAATACCTCCCCCATCCCTCATTGCCTCAGCGCCAGCGGCAGGTAGATGGCGTGATCCAACGCCGCCCCAATGCGGATCAGGTACATGTCGGTTCCGCCCGGCCATTGCAAACCCACCGCCTTGCCGCCGATGATGTGACCGCCGTCGCCGGTCCGGCGGGCTGCGTAAGCGGCATCGTAGTCGCTCCCGCCGTAGGTTTCGGTCCAGCTCGCGCTGCCTGTTGAACCGATGCCCATTACCAGGGCGTCGTAGCTCCCGCTGCCGACCGAGTTGGTTCGCCCGGCGGCCAGATAACCGTCATCGCTCAAGGCCACGGCGGAAAAGCGTTCGCTGTTCCCGCTGATGTTGTACGTTTGGGTCCATTGGGTTGTACCCGTGGCGTTCAGCTTGATCAGAAAGGGGATGCCGGGGTCGCTGCCCGATTCGTACCAGCCGGCCACGACCAGACTGCCGTCGTCCGCCTGTTGGACGGCTTCTCCCATTTCCTGGCCGTAGGTGGACCAATCGAACGTTTTGAACCACTGGGGCACGCCGGATGAGTTGGTTTTGACGATGAATACCGCTTCGTCGTCAATGCCAAACCCATCCTCGGAGGTGGTGTTGCCGACGAACAGATAACCTCCGTCCGCCGTGGGGATGACCTCCCGTGCTTCCTCACTGCCTTCCAGGCCGTGCACCGTTTGCCAGTCGCCCTGACCGGCGCTGTTGACCTTGACCAGCCAGGCGTCGGTGTAGCCGTGGTTGGCATGTGCAACCGTCCAACCGGCGAGAATGTAGCCGCCATCGGACGTTTTGGCGATGGATTGGAACCAGTCATCGTCGTCTCCGCTGCCGATGTCCACATTGCCATAGATATAGTGCCATTGCAAACTGCCCGCAGCGTTGAGTTTGACCAGATAGCCCTCGTCGCCATAGTCCGGGGTGTCTACCCAACCGGCGGCCACATAACCGCCGTCGTTGGCCTGGACCACGCTCAAGACTCGGGAAGGGCTGTCGTAGGAAGGATAGGGGTCGATCTCGGTCTGCCACTGGACATTGCCGTTGGCGTCGGTTTTGACCAGGAACGCGTTGGACCAGGCCCCCGGCGTGTCGGCGCTGCGCCGCCCGGCCAGGATGTAACCGCCGTCGGTGGTTGGCTGCACGCCGTAGCACTCTTCCAGATAGGTTTGCTCGCCAATCGCCTTGGTCCACAGCGCATGGTCCGTGGGCTGCGCCGCCCGACTCCACGCCGGCCCAAGGATGGACATCAGAACGACCAACGCGATCATCCAGCCCCGCATTCTCATCATCCTTCTCCCTTCCAAATGGTACGTCATACACCGGGTTTAGACAACTGCTCGGCAGAACCCTTCCGCAGGCTGGTTGAGCGGATGAACGTGAGCGATAGGGGGACAGGTGGGACATCATTCACCTGCCCCCCTGGTCGGCGATCCGGCGGGCACGCCGTCAGTAATTGCGGAGTACCAGCGGGAGGTAGACGGCGTAATCGTAACTGATTGCCGCGCCGTCGTAGGAGGCGACGATGGCGAAGGGCTGTGTGCTCTGGGCCACGTTGTAGCCGTGGACGATGATCGTGTAGGTTCCGTAGGCCGCATCGGGGATCAGGATGCCCTCCACGTTGTTACAGGCATCCCATTGGCCGTCGCGCAGGCATTGTCCGCTAAGGTAGACCCCCTCGTTGCCGTAATAGTGGGTTCCGTCGGGAGTGATCACCTCCAGGTCCAGGTCGTTGACCAGGGCTTTGGCCGCCGCCGGTTGACCGGGGTAATCGGTCCAGACCAGGGTCACGCGGAAAGGACCTCCGCTTGTGGTGCTGCCGTTGCCGGTGATCTGCCAACTGATGTCATCCAAGACCAGGTCCTCCGGCTCGGTGACGGCACTGATGCTGAAGCGCACACGGACCGTTTGCCCGGCAATGGCGGCCAGCTCCTCCGCGGTAAAGTTGTGGGTGAACTGCTGCCAAGTGAACCCGACGCTGTTGAGATCGGCCAAGTGGACCAGAACGGTGCCGCCGCTGCTGTCGGTCACGTCTACGCTGGCGGTGAGTGAGCCGTCTCCCAGGGCTTGATACCAGAAGGAGAAGGTCGCTTCGGAGGCATCGGCAGGGACGTTGACCGTTTGCCATAGCTCACCGGTGGCGGGGCTGCTGGTGTAGCCCAGGATGGCGGCGTTCTGCCCCGCATGAGAGATCCCCTGGTTCACGGTGAAGCGGGCATTTCCGGAGACGTTCCAGGTGGGGTGGGTGGTATCCCCTGTGGCTTGCTCAAAGCCGCCATCGTCGATGAATTCGGAGCCTGCGGTGGGCGTGGGGGTGGGAGTCGGTGTGGCAGTGGGCGTCGGCGTGGTGGTGGGCGTCGGTGTGGGGGTATTTGTTGCCGTGTCGGTGGTCACGTACAGGGCCGTATCGTCCACCCAGGCCCGGCTGGTCAGGGAGCTATCGGTCTGGACGAGAAAGCCCAGCAGCACCGTTTGGCCGACGACATCGGCCAATTCGGTCGCGTCTAGGCTGTAGGTCTCCTCGGTCCAATCCACGTCTCCCGTTTGACCGAAATCGGCACAGCGTTGCACAAAGGCCGTGTCGCCCGTCTGATTCCAAATGCCGTAACAAAAGTAATCTGCATAGGGCCACGTCTCGTCGGTGCGCAGGCGATACCAAAAGTCAATGGTCACATCGGTTGCGTCGGCGGGGATGTCCACCTGCTGCCAGAACTGGTCGTTGGCGTTGTTGGCATTGCCCGCGTGGGCCGACCAGCTGCCCGTATGCCGGATGATGCTGGTCAGGTAAGGGCTGCCGTAGGTCTGCCAGGGAGACCAGGCCCCGCTTTCAAAGCCTTCGTTTTGGAGGAGTTGGTCGGTTCCCAGGGGGCGGCGGCCTGCCGCGCCGACGAAAGAGGCCGTTTGCTCTGCGGGGCGGGGGGTCAGGCTTCCGGCCCGGCCCGCCGGACCGGGGGTGGCGACCGGCGGCGGAGCCTCCTGGGAGAGGGCGGTGCTTTGCCCCACGACGATCTGGTACTGGACGGCATCGCCGGTGGGGAGACCGATGGTGTGGTCGTCAAACCAGACGACGCGCGGTGGGGAGGGGTTCAGACTCTCCATCAGGTCTACCCGCCCCCATCCTTCGACAAAGTTGGGGATCTGGGATGGGATCTCTTGGGTGCTGCCGGTTCCGTACTGACCGGGGGACATATCCGCCGCGCCGTTGAGGAGAATGGCCTTGATCAAGGCTGCGCTGGGCTCGCTCATCCCTTTGATTTCCATGAGCCATTCCCGCACCAACGTGGCAGCCCCGGCGGTGAGGGGCGTGGCCATGCTGGTCCCCCCCATGTAAAGGTAGTGGTCGTTGTACACGCCCCAGCCGGTCCCGGCAGCGGGGTCGTGGGAGCGGGCAGAGATGATGAACGTGCCCGGCGCGACAATATCCGGTTTGATCCGCCCGTCGTCGGTCGGCCCCCTGCTGGAGAAGGCAGCCATGCCGTCAACATTGTCGGCCAGGCGGTCGCTGTTGATGGGGTCCACCGGGAAATCTTCGGGCCAGCCATCCCCCCAGGCAGTGGTGATGGAGGGCCGTGAGTTCTCCGAAGCCCCGACGGTCAAGGCGTTCTTGGCCGTGCCGGGGGTGTCCATGGAGTCCAGGTCCACTACGCCGTCCAAGTCGCCGTCCTCCCCTTCATTCCCGGCGGCAAAAAGGATGAGCATGTCGGGGTGGTTCCAGGTGAAGTCATCTACCATTGCGCTCTCGTTGGTATAAGCCCCGGCGAAGGGTGCGCCCCAACTATTGGTATGGATGCGGGCGCCGTCGGCGTAAGGTGGGCCAAAGAGATCGTTAAAGTCGGCAGGGATGCCGCCTAACCCGCCCGTGCGGTCCAAAATCGATTGGAAGATCAGATTGGCTGCCGGGGCCACACCGGCGAAGCTCCCTCCGTAGTCGTGTGTGGTGGGGTTGCTGCCGGAAAGGCGGCCGTTGCCCAGGACGCTACCGGCCACGTGGGTCCCGTGGCCGTTGTCGTCCGACCAGTCGTTGAGGATGGGGCGGCCCAGGGCGTATGCCTTGACGAATTGGGGTTTGAAATCGTCGCTCAGCGTTGTTGCATCTCCCGTGTCCAGGCCGGTATCGCAGACGGCGACCGTCTGGCCGGTGCCGTACAACCCCAGGTCTTGCCAGACCAGAGGTGCGGTCATGATGCCCCGTGCTTCATCGTTGAGCAGTCGCGGTTCCCGGTATTGCTCAATCCAGAGCACACCGTCCAGCCGGGCGACCGCCGTCAGGGAGGCGGTAGGCAGGTGCACGCGCAAAAAGCCGCCCAACTCGTTGCGCCAGGTATCGCGGATCTGGCCGCCCAGTCCCTCTATCGCTTTTGCTGCTGCCGCGAGATCGGCGTCGGGCAGCATCTGTACCGTCACCGTTGCCGTCTCGGCGGTTGCCCACTCTGCCGAGGTCTGAAGGCGGTAGGCGGGATGGTACGGCCCTACCCAGCGCACGGAAGGCAGGCGGCGCACCCGCTCGGCGACGGCGGCGTCCATGCGGGCGATGAAAGCGTATTCGGGGATGTAGCCGTAGAGGCGCGCTCCCTCTTTTTCCACGGCGGCTTTCCATGCCGCCTGCACCGGCCCCTTGAACTGCACCAGCCAGGTGGTTGGGCCGTCGTCTTGGGCGAGTCGCAATGCGGGCGGGATGGCCGGTTCCCCGACCAGGGGGTCGAATGTGGCGTATTGTAGGCGAATGGGAGGTGGCGTGGACGGCGAATCTGCCTTGCCGGGCAGGCATGGAACTACGAACGACGTTAGCAGGACGAACAGAACCAGCAGGACACTTACCGAACGGTTAGGAACTTTCTTTCTTCTCTTCACGATACATCACCCTCCCCTGTGTAAACTGAGACAGCAAATGAGGCAGCTCTTGTAAACTTTTGAACGTTCTCTCTTCGTTCGTGAGCACGTGGCGCAGTCGCCCCGGTAGATCGGTCTCGCGCTCCGGATCGTAAAACAAGGTGACGATAAAGATTTCTCGGTGACTCATGATCTCCTCGAAAGAAGCCTTTTTCTCGAATCGCGGTTGAAACCGCACCCGGCAGTTGCCGGGTCGGAAGCCCGGTTGAACCTGCGGGAGGTTCTTGCTTGCGCTACGTTGCTCGGCGCAGGCGTCCGTGTAGGCGGTTGACCGGCCACAGGCCCAAAAGGAACGGCTTGAGCCACCACCGTTCGGAGCAGACGCAAGAGATCCGGTTTGGAGCGAATCGCCTCTTGTTCTGGCGGTGGGCCGAAGGCGGTGGTGTCCTTTTTTCTTCTTATTATACAACAGGGAGTGACAATCAGGTGACAAAAGGGAAAACGATGTCGGGCACCGGTTCTCAACGCCGACAGATCGTTTACGGCAGATGTGTTTCGGGAGCAGGGCAGGGGGTGTTTTTGACGGGCGATCCGTCAAAAACACCCCCGATATCGGTTATCGCACTACCAAAGGTAGGTAAATCAGCATCCTGTCGAGGATGCGCAATACGGCCTGGTTGGGTGAGCCTAACGTTGCTCCGCCGGTGGGGTTGGATAGCGCCAAGAGCACCGTCTCGTAGCCCTCCGAGAGCGTATCCCGCAGGATGGTGACGGTGAACGTCTTGCTCGTCTCCCCATCGGCGAAGGTAAGCGTGCCCGAAGCGGCGATATAGTCGTCGCCCGCCGTGGCCGTACCGTTGTTGGTGACGTACTGGACACTCACCGTGCCGTCGCTGCCGTTGGTGCGTACTACCGTGATGGTGGCCTGGCCGCTGCTCTCGGTGACCGTGAAGGTGCCCGAGGCGAACTGCAACTGCCCGGCGGCGCTCACATCATCATCCTGGATGGTGACTACGCTCTGGTTGGGTGAGCCTAGTGTTGCTCCGCCGGTGGGGTTTCCCAGGCTCAGCACCAGCGTCTCGTCCGGCTCGTCTGTGCTATCCTGGAGGGTCGTCAACGTGAACGTTTTGCTGGTTTCCCCGTCGGCGAAGGTAAGCGTACCCGAAATGGCGGTATAGTCGCTGCCCGCCGTAGCCGTGCCGTCGCTGCTGGCATACTGCACGCCGACGGTGCCGCTGGTGCCGCCCACCCGTTCCACCGTGACGAGCAGGCTTCCCCCTTCTGCCACGGCGTAGGTAGCCTGGCTGAAGCGCAAGGAACCCGGCGAGGCTGCGGCGTACTCGTCGGCGCCGATGTCATAGCCCGCGCCGGCGGGCCGCACGCCGCCGTCCAGGTCCAGCGTCACGCCGCTGTTCACCCCCGCGTCAATGGCTGCCGATCCGGCCTGCAAACGTTGATTGCCGTCCAGTTTGGGATCGCCCGTCACCGTGCCGCTGCCGTTGAAAATGGGCGTGCCGCTCTCCGTTCCTGTCTGGTTGGTCACGTTGTAGAACAGGGTGTTCGTGTGGGTGATGGCCAGCGTGTTGGTGTAGTGCGCCCCGACCAGGCCGTAAGTGGCGCTGGCGATCAGGGTGTTGGTTAGATAGGCACCGAACGAAGTGCCGTTGATCGGCCATTGGGCGAAGCGGATGCCCCCCGGCGCCTGGTTCTCGGCCACGGTGGCGTGCACGATCCGAATATTAAAATCAAAGTTGCTCGCGGTTCCACCGACAAAGTTGAACACCGAGCCATACTCCTGGGTGTTTGTCAGCCGGTTCTCCGCCGCCAACACGTTTACCAGGCGCACGGTCGGGATGAGGGTGCCGACTTTTCGGACGAGCATCGCTGCACCGTCCTCTGCTGCTCGGTTGTCCCGGAACTCCACCCGGTCCAACAGCAGGTCGTTCAGCACCAGGGCCGCGATGGCGCCCCCCTCCGCGTCGTCGCGTCCTACGGCGGTGTTGCCCACGAAACGGCTGTCCCGGATGACCACCGGCCCGTTCACACTTTGGATAAGCAGCCCCCCGCCGTCGAAGGTGCTGTGGTTCTGATCAAACTGGCTGTTGGTGATGGTGATGGCGCCGGTGGCATAGTGCACATCCAGACCGCCCCCGTACCCTTCCACGGTATTCGTGTTGCTAAAGACCTGAACGTTCTCCAGAAGAGTGCCGCCCGAGACCCCCCACAACAACGCGCCACCGCCCCTGCTGTACGGACGGATGCGGCTGGCGGTGTTGTTGCGGATGAGGGCGTCTTGCAGGATCAGTTTCACATTGTGGGCCAGCAGCCCACCGGCACAGTCGCCGCCGGTGGAGGGGCAGGCGGCGCTGCTCACCCCGGCCGGGTTGCCCAGGTTGGTATAATCGCCGTTGACAATCTGGAACCCGGCCACCGTCACCGTCTGGGTGCCATCTCCCAGAACCGTGACGCCCCGGCCATATCCCCGCGCGTCAATGATCGTGGGATTGCTCAGCGGATCGTAGATGTTCCAATCGCTTGTGGTGTACCCCCCCTTCAGGGTCAGGTTCTTGCCGTCCACCAGCACGATCTGTGTATAGGTGTAGCCGTCGGATGCGGTAAGGGTCTGGGTGTCTGTGTAGGTGCCGGCGGCCACTTTGATCGTGTCCCCGTCGCCGGCGGCGTTCACGGCGGCCTGGATGGTGCTGTAGCAGGGCGTGGCACCGCCGCAGTTGCCGCCGGGGGCCACATAACGGATGCTCGTCGTACTGGCCTGCGCCGAGGGAATGCCGCTCAACCAGAGCAGCCCCAGCAGCACGATGCAGATTGTCAGCAAGCTGCCTGCCAGGGCAAAGGCCCGTCTGAGAGAATCTCGCCGTTCCTTTTTTCTCCTATCGGTCACCTGGTAGATCATAGAACATTTCTCCTTTCCGTTCGTTTTTCTTTGCTGCCGCCCCGCGAGTCGCGCCTTCACTCCACCTACCGGAGCACCAGCGGCAGATAGACGACATATCCCCCGTCGTCGTCTCGGATGGTGCCCACTCCTTGACCGTCGGCGATGGTGGCGTTGGTGGGATTGGTCAGGTTGACATAGAAGGTTTCGTGGGACTCGTCCACCGTGTCGCCGATGACCGAGACGGTGATGGTCTTGCTTGTCTCACCTGCGTTGAAAGTGAGGGTGCCGGAGGTGGTCTGGTAGTCCTGACCGGCCGTGGCCGTGCCGTCGGCGGTGGCATAGTCCACGGTGATGGTGTTGCTACCGGCTTGGGAAAGGGAGACGGTAAAGGTGGCATTGGTGGTGCCGCCATCCCCCTCCGTGACCGTCACATCGTTGATGCTGATGGACGGTGTGGAGAGGACCGGGCTGTTGCGTCCCCAGTCGGGATCGGTGGCAAAGTCCGTCACCAGCGGCCACAGGATGTTGGGCTGTGTGCGGTCAAGGATCCACAACTCGTGGGAGGATCCCATCACGCGCTCAAAGACGAGATAGTTACCGTCCGGCGAGACGGAGAGTCCTTCTACACTCTCGTTGTTCAGTGCCAGCAGCGGAATGTCGTTGCCGCCGAGGTTGTACTCGTAGATCCGACCGTCGGAGACGGAGTAGACAAAAGTGGAGCCATCCGGCAACCATGCTTGCTCCTCGGTAACGGCCCCCAGGAACTGGGAATCCAGGACCCGCTGAGTCACCGAGCTGCCCCCCACCGCGACGTGAAAGATACCAAAGTTGCCGCCGCTCTCCCCCTGGAAAAGGACGGTGTCGTTGGCGGGCGACCAGTCCAAGTCCCCACCCACCATTCCGGCACTGGAGTCAAAGAGATCGCGGCCCAGGAACTCGCCGTCCACCTTTGCCCGCTTGGCCAAGTAGGAGCCGGAGAAGCCGATCTCTGAACCGTCCCGGTTCCAAGTGAGGTTAGAAGCCTCGAACTGGTTGCAGTTGCCGTCAAAGGTAACCGTGCCGATGTTTATTGTCTGGTTGGGCTGCACATCAATGGTCGTGCCCAACTCCCATTCCACGCCCATAGAGCAGGAACCATCCCCCCACGTAAAGACCAGGTACTGGTTCTCGCCGGCACCCAGGTCGGCTACGTTGGGGATGGTGAAGGTCGTGGTATCCTGATAGACGCCGGGGTTGTGACTGATGGGGCTTTTGGCTCCCTCAACATAGATGACCATTGAGGTAACCGAGCCGTAATTATTGAAAAGTTGCCCGGTGACGGTGCCGTACTGGTATCCGCTCTGGACGTCGGCCATTGAGGGGGGATTGGTCACCCGCCGCAGGTCGCTGCCGTCGGGACGGACGGCATAGACATCGGTCAGGTAGGGGGAAGCGCCCGCCTCGTGGCCGCTGGCAAAGGCGATCTCCCTGCCGTCCGGTCGCCAGGAAGGCTTCCATAGCTTGACGCCCGTGCTGGTGGGATGCGTCCAGGCGGTGGTACGGTCGCTCCCGTCTGGATAGATCCATTCCACGGTATAGTCGCCGCTGCTGTCCTGGCCGATGAAGGCGATGGCGCCGTCCAAGAAGGGCTGGAACCGGTAGCCCGAAATCCAAAGGGAGATGTCGTCCAGAAGGACCAAAAAGTCATCGTCCAGGTTGGATCGCTCATAGCCGATCACCAAGCGCACCCGCTCGCCGTTTTGGTGGGCGTTGTCAAACTCATCCAGCAGGCCGCTGATGGTGGAAAGATCGGTGCTGTCGGTGATCCACCCTGTATCGCTGCTGTACCACCCGGAGACGAGGCTGGCGAGGACCCTCCCCGTGTCGGTTTCAAACTGAACTTTGATGCGGGCCTGCCCCGAAGGAGCAGAAGTGCCGAACGGCATAATCCGGTAGCGGAAGGAAAGGGTCGCCGAGTTGGTTGTCTTGGGGACGTGGATCTCTTGCCAGATGAACAGGTATGCTTGGTCAAGCAAAGGAGGCTGGATGCGCAACACCGGATCTCCGTTGTCAAAGACCACTTTGGTAGGGTAGCCGGGCGAGACGTCGAACCACCAGCCATAGGGCGTTTCGCTGATGGTGTTATAATAGTCAAACGTGCCGTTGCGCACGAACTCGCCCCAAATGAGTATGTCGGTGCCGAACTGGGCCGACACCGGCTGCTCACCGATGCCGGCTCCGAGGAGAACAGTTCCGAGAAGAACAAAGATCGCTCCGAATCTGATTAACCTGTGTCGTATCATCGCTTTTGTACCTCCTTGACCTCCTGCATCGTTTAACTGAAGGAGAGATGTTCGGTTTCCTTGACTTTTTCTACCGGAAAAATCCTGCGCAGGAGCGAGGGGCCGCCGTCCGCGGATGCACCGATGAACGGGGTGTATCCGTGTGTCCGTGTCCCGACATGAATCGTGAATGGCCTGCGGTTTTTGAGGAAAAAGCGTGTTTTGCCCACACACCCCCTTCCCCGGCCCTCCCCTCCCCCGCTGCGCGGGAGAGGGAGGAGGGAGGGCCGCCGCAGGCGGGCCGGGTGGGGGAAAGGCTATCTTGGCCGTCCGCGAATGCGCCCGGATACACCAACGGACAGGGCGTATCCGGGCATCCGTGTCCAATTTGTGGACGGCCCACTCGCCACGGGTGGCCGCCGGGCCGGAAACCCGGCGGAGTGAGAAAACTTGTCAAGGTTTAGTTACGTATTTGCTTCACGACTTCTCTGTCAAACGCGGCGAGTATAGCGAACCGATGTGACAAATGGGTGACAAGGAGTGACCGGCCCGCAGCTCGCACCGGTGGAGGCATAGAACCGCAAAGGCGCAAAGAGCACGAAGGAAAAGTGGAAGAAGACTTTGCGCCTTTTGCGTCTCGGCGGCTCCGGGAATTTCAACCGCCTGTTTGATTTTTGTCGGCCCCTCTTTTTTGGGGTATAATGCGCGAGAAACTTGAAAGGTGGCGGATATTGATCAGCGTAGACGAAGCATTGGCCGAGATCTTGCGCCACGTGCAGCCCCTGGAAGCGGAGCGTGTGCCCATCCTGGAGGCGTTGGGGCGGGTCCTGGCCGAAGAGATCATTTCTGATATTGACATTCCACCCTTTGACAACTCGGCCATGGACGGCTATGCCGTCCGCGCTGCCGACATTGCCGACGCTTCGCCTCAAACGCCGGTGCCCCTGCGGGTCGTCGGCAGCGTGGCCGCCGGCTATGTGGCCGAGGTGGGCGTCGAACCGGGCACGGCCATCCGCATTATGACCGGCGCGCCCTTGCCCCATGGGGCCGATACCGTCGTCCCCTACGAGGACACCGACGACTTTGACCGGCCCAAAGAGGAGCGATTGACATCCCCGGCAGATGTCATCCGGGTCCGCAAGGCGGTCCGCCGAGGCAGCAACATCCGCCCCGCCGGGGAGGACATCCGCCGGGGCGAATCGGTCATGGCGCCGGGGCGGCTAATCCGCCCCCAGGAGATCGGCGTGTTGGCCTCCCTGGGCCGCGAAACGGTCCTGGTCCACCGAAGGCCCAAAGTCGCCATCCTGGCCACCGGCGACGAACTGCTGGAGATCCACGAGCCGTTGGCGCCGGGCAAGATCCGCAACTCCAACGAATACACCAACGCCGCCCTGGTGGAACGCACCGGCGGCATTCCCATCCGCCTGGGCATCGCCCGCGACACCGCCGACGACCTGCGGGCCAAGATTCAGGCCGGGATCGCACAGGGCGCGGACTTGTTCCTCACCTCCGGCGGCGTCTCTGTGGGCGATTACGACGTGGTCAAGGATGTACTGGCCGATGAGGGCGAAATGCAATTCTGGCAGGTGCGCATGAAGCCGGGCAAGCCCCTGGCCTTTGGCCTGCTGCGCGGGCGCGAACCGGGGCGCAAAATCCCCCTCATCGGCCTGCCGGGCAATCCCGTTTCGGCCATGGTCTCCTTTGAGCAGTTTGCCCGCCCGGCTATCCTCAAGATGCTGGGCCATACCGACCTGACCAAACCGACGGTGCAGGCCATCCTGGACGAGCCGCTGACCAACAGCGGGCGGCGCGGCTTTGTGCGCGTCATTGTCACCCGACAGGAGGACGGCTACCACGCCCGCAAGACCGGGCAGCAGGGTTCCGGCGTGCTGACCTCTATGGCCAAGGCCAACGGCCTGGCCATCGTGCCCGAAGGGGTCTACCGGGTGGAAGCGGGCAGCACGGTCACGGTCCAGATGCTCGATTGGCCGGAGGGAACGGGAGCATGAGCCGGAACATCCCCATCGTTTCCTTTGTGGGCAAATCGGGCGTGGGCAAGACGACGGCCCTGGAGCGCATCATCGCCGCGTTGAAGGAACGCGGCTACCGCGTGGGCACGGTCAAGCACGATACCCACGGCTTTGAAATTGACAAACCGGGCAAGGACTCCTGGCGGCACGCCCAGGCGGGCAGCGACGCCGTGGTCATCTCCGGGCCGCAGCGGATGGCCCTCATCCGCCGCGTGGCCGCCGAGATGACCCTGGACGAAATTGTAACCCTCATGGGCGACGTGGACATTGTGCTCACCGAAGGCTACAAGCGGGGTGACAAGCCCAAGATAGAGGTGACCCGTCGCGAACGAAGCACCGAATTGCTGTGCAACGCCGAAGAATTGATCGGCGTGATGAGTGATTATCCTGTGGACGTGCCGGTTCCGCAATTCGCCCTGGAGGATGCGGCCGGCGTAGTGGACCTGCTGGAACGGCTCTACTTGAAATCGGAGGAGCGATCATGACGCAGATCATTTGCCGGGCGACCAACTGCCTCTTTTGGGAACACGGCATTTGCGGCTCGGAGGAGATTGAGTACGAGCCGGATGTCGGCTGCTTGACTTTTCAGGATATGGGGGACTTGGAGTTGGAAGACGAAGAGGTAGATGAGGAATTTGATTGGGGGGAAGAGGCGGCGGATGACGAGTGGGATGAAGATGATGAATGGGATGAGGATGAAGACGAAGATGATTGGTAGTGGAGAACCGCGGATCGGCGGAAAGACGCGGATTAGCGGGAAGGCGCGGAGCGGTGGGAAGACGCGGGGCGGCGGGGAGATGCGGAGCGGTGGGAAGGCGCAGATTGGCGGAAAGACGCGGGTCGGCGGGGAGATGCGGAGCGGTGGGAAGACGCGGAGCGGCGGGAAGACGCGGGGCGGCGGGGAGATGCGGAGCGGTGGGAAGGCGCAGATTGGCGGAAAGACGCGGATCGGCGGAAAATTGCGGATTGGGGCGGAGGAATCTGCGTTTTTCCGTCAATTTGTGGTATAAACCTTGCAAGGAGGGGCAATGGAGCCTGTTGACCTGTTGTTGACCAACGGTTTGGTGGTGACGATGAACGCCCTGGGGGAGATCATCCCCCAGGGCGCGGTTGCAATTCGGGGGGGCGAGATCGTGGCCCTGGGGCCGACCGAGGCCCTGCTTTCTACATGGCAGGCGGCGGAGGTGGTGGATTGCGGGGGAGCGGCCATCCTGCCGGGGTTGATCAACGCCCATGCCCACGTGCCCATGAGCTTGCTGCGGGGTCTGGCCGACGACCTGCGCCTGGATGTGTGGCTCTTTGGCTACATGCTGCCCGTGGAGCGCGAATTCGTCAGCCCCGAATTTTGCCGCTGGGGGACGATGCTCTCCTGCGCCGAGATGATCCGCTCCGGCGTCACCTGCTTTGCCGACATGTACTACTATGAGCACGAAGTCGCCACCGTCGCCGCCGAGGTGGGGATGCGGGCCGTCTGCGCCGAGACGATCATGAAATGGCCCACCCCCGATGCCGAAAGCTACGACGAGAGCCTGGCCTATTGCCGCGATTTCATCCGGCACTGGCAGGATCATCCCCTGGTCACACCGGCCGTCGGCCCCCATGCTCCGGAAACCGCCACGCCGGAGATGCTGCGCGAGGTGGCCCGCCTGGCCGCCGAATACCGCGTCCCCATCCTGACCCACATCGCCGAAACGGTTTTTGGTGTTGAGGAGACGCGCAACCTGTACGGCATGTCGCCCGTGGAGGTGCTGCGCGAGTACGGGCTGCTGGAGGGGACGCTGCTGGCGGCCCACTGCGTCCACATCGGCGAGCAGGAGCGGGCTATCATGGCCGAAGCCGGAGTGGCGGTGGCCCACAACCCGACCAGCAATCTGAAGCTGGCCAGCGGCGTGGCCGACATCGTCGGCATGTTGGCCGCCGGAATCACCGTCTCCCTGGGAACCGACGGCCAGGCCAGCAACAACGACCAGGATATGTTTGAAGAGTTGCGGTTGGCAGCCTTGTTGCCCAAAGGCATCACCCTGGACCCCACCGTTGTCCCCGCCCATCAAGCCTTTGCGATGGCGACCATCGGCGGGGCGCGGGCGTTGGGCATGGAGGCGATCATCGGCTCCCTGGAAGTGGGCAAACGGGCCGACATCGCCATCCTGGACCTGAACCGCTTGCACAACATCCCCCATTTCCGCCTTTCACCCGATAACGTCTATTCGCAGTTGGTCTATGCTGCCAAAGCCCACGATGTCCGGCACGTGCTCATTGACGGTCGCTGGGTGATGCGCGACCACGCGCTGTTGACTCTGGATGAGGATCGCGTGCGGGCGGAGGCGCAACGCATCGCCGACCAGGTAGGCGCGTTCCTGGCCCGCCGCGAGCAGAGCCTGTTGGACAAACTGGTGGCCCTGGGCACACTCCAATGGGGCGAGACCTACGAAGTCCAGGTCAAAGCCCTGGTCCCCGACGAGGAAGCGTTGGTCGCCCACCTGCTGGCCTGCCCGGAGGTGATGATCATCAAACCCAGCGAGCGCAAGCAGTACGACACCTACTTCTTTTTCGACGACCCGGAAGAAGGCATCATCCGCTACCGGGAAGACTATTTGCTGGACCGGGGCCTGGAGGTCAAGCCCATCTACAACCTGACCTTCCGGGGGCCGACGGTGGAGCGCGAATACGAGGATTCGGTGCTCCTCTCCCGCTCCCGCTTTACGGCCCAGGCCGACCGCAGTCTGCGCTTCTACCGCGAGTATTTCCAGCCCGATGAGGAAAAGCGGGTGGACAAGATCCGGCGTCGCTGGCGGATCAAGTACAAGGGGGTGGACTTTGCCGTCAACCTGGACCGTCTCATCCAGCCGCCCTCCGACAAGGTGTATCTGGAACTCAAAGCCCGCACCTGGAGCAAGCATGATGCCTTGCAAAAGGCAAGGATGATCTCGGAGCTGCTGGACGTGCTGGCCGTGGACAAATCGGGCCTGGTGCGCGACGAGTACGTTAGTTTCTAGATAACGATGCCTTCCCGCAGGTTGCCGGGCCGGGCACATTCGCGCCCGCTTCGTGGACGGCCCGCTTTGGCGGTTCCGGGGATTTGAACCGCAAAGGCGCGAAGGACGCAAAGGGAAGGAGAAAGAGAAGACCTTCGCGCTCTTGGCGTCTTGGCGGTTCCAACCGCGATTGCCACCGGGCCGGGCGCATTCGTGCATTCGTGTATTCGCGCCCGCTTCGTGGACGGCCCGCTTTGGCGGTTCCGGGGATGTGAACCGCAAAGGCGCGAAGGACGCAAAGGAAAGAAGAAAACTTTGCGCTCTTGGCGTCTTGGCGGTTCCAACCGCGATTTTCTCGCGCCACCGGGCCGGGCGCATTCGTGCATTCGTGTATTCGCGCCCGCTTCGTGGACGGCCTGTTTTGGCGGTCCCGGAGATGTGAACCGCAAAGGCGCGAAGGACGCAAAGGGAAGGAGAAAACTTTGCGCTCTTGGCGTCTTGGCGGTTCAAGCAACCTGTGGGACGGCAACCTCAAACAGGACCTGAAGGATGGAGATGGAGATCACGATCCGACCGGTGGCAACTCTTGACGAATACCGCGCCTGCGAAGACCTGCAACGCCGCGTCTGGGCCATGCCCGACGATCTGGACGTGGTCCCGCTGCACCTGTTGCTCACCGCTCAAAAGAACGGCGGCTTGCTGCTGGGGGCCTTTGCCGGAGCGGAGATGATCGGCTTTGTGTTCGGCTTCCCCGGCCTGACGCCGGAGGGCAAGGTCAAACACTGTTCCCACATGATGGGCATCGCCCCCGGCCACCAAAGCAAGGGCCTGGGCTATCGGCTCAAACTGGCCCAGCGGGCCTTTGTGTTGGAACAGGGCCTGGACCTGATCACCTGGACCTACGACCCCCTGGAGAGCCGCAATGCCTACCTCAACATCCATAAACTGGGGGCCGTGTGCCGCACCTACCGGCGCGATCTCTACGGTCCCATGAGCGATGGCCTGAACGCCGGGCTGCCCTCCGACCGCTTCCAGGTGGAATGGTGGATCGCCGAGGGGCATGTGGAACGGCGGTTGGCAGGGGAAGCGGCTCCCTGGCCGGAAGAGACCGTCCCTGCGCTGACGGCCCATCGTACCGCCGCCGGTCTCCCGGCCCCCGATGTGCGCACCCTGGATGCTTCATCCCCGGCGGTGCAGGTGGAGATTCCGGCGGAGTACCAAGCCATCAAGGCGGCGGACCCGGCCCTGGCGATGGAGTGGCGGCTGACCACGCGGCAAGTCTTTGAGCACTATTTTGCCGCGGGCTACCGCGTGGTGGATTTCGCCAGCCGTGTGGCGGCAGGTGAGCGGCGGAGCTTCTACCTTCTGCAGGCCCACCGATCCCCGACACACCGCCGGGGATGAAAACCGGTGTTTTGCTTTCACCCTCCCCTCCAGATCCCCTTTCCCGTGTGGCGAGAGGAGGGTGTTCGTGCATTCGTGTATTCGCGCCCGCTTCGTGGACGGCCCGCTTTGGCGGTTCCGGAGATGTGAACCGCGAAGGCGCGAAGGACGCAAAGGAAAGAAGAAAACCTTCGCGCTCTTGGCGTCTTGGCGGTTCCAACCGCGATTTTCTTGCGCTACCGGGCCGGGCGCATTCGTGCATTCGTGTCTTCGCGTCCGCTTCGTGGACGACCCTCATTATTTTCAGGAAGGGCCTATGCGCACCATGTTGCTGGATGTCACCCCATCCCGGCTGATCGCTACGCGGCTGCTGGGACGCTTTTGGGCAGGGGCCTTCTGGGGGCCGACGGCCCCCCTGCGCCTGGCCGACCTGCCCGATCCGCCCCTCCCCGCGCCCAACTGGGTGCGGGTCCGCAACAGACTGTGCGGCATCTGCGGCAGCGACCTGCACCAGATCTTTCTCGACGCCGGGCTGGATGTGGCGCCCCTGGCCCTGCCTTCCAACCGACGCATCTACTTGGGCCACGAGATGGTCGGCAAAGTGGTAGAGGTAGGCGGAGCCGTGGGCGATTTCCGCCCCGGCGACCGGGTGGTGCGTTGGGGCCGGGCCGATGACTGCCGAGCGCGGGGCCGGGCCGACCTATGCCCGGCTTGTCAACGGGGCCACCGGGTCCTATGCCAATTCGCCGCCGAGCCGATGGAACATGAGCCGGTAGGCGGCGGCTTTGGCGATACCTTTCTCACCCCGGCCAGCACCCTCCTACCCGTCCCCGACGACCTAAGCGACGAACAGGCGATCTTCATTGAACCGGCAGCCGTCGCCATCCACGCCGCCCAACGGCGACCTGCCGCTCCCGGCGACCGGGTGCTGGTGCTTGGTTGTGGAACCATCGGCTTTTTGCTCATCCAGGCGGTGCGTGTTCTGCAGCCCGAATGCCACATCACCGCCCTGGCCCAATTCCCCTGGCAGGCGGAGATGGCCCGCAACGAAGGGGCCGATGCCGTGTTCCTATCCCATGAGGACGGTTACGCCTACACCGCCCGCCTGACCGGCGCCCGGCTCTATGAGGGGCGCGGCGGCAACCGGATGCTGTTGGGCGGCTTTGACCTGGTGTTTGACGTGGTCGGCATTGAGGCCACCCTCAACAATGCCCTGCGTTGGGCGCGGGCCGGGGGCGCGGTCGTCCTGGTCGGCGTCCATCTGCACCGCATGAAGCTGGACCTAACGCCCGTGTGGTATCAGGAGGTGGACCTGCTGGGAGCCATCGGCCACGATGTGGTTCGCTGGCAGGACGAGGACCTTTCCACCTTTGAGCTGGCCATGCGCTGGATGCAAGCGGGCGTGTTGCGCACCACCGGGCTGCTCACCCACCGCTTTCCCCTGGAGGATTTTCGCCGCGCCTTTGCGACGGCGGTGGATAAGGAGCGGTTTCGCTCCATCAAAGTTGCGTTTGATCTGAGAGATCGGTAGGGAGGAGGCAGGAGATGTCAACGGCAACGGAAGCTACGCCGGTGCGGGCATCCACCCGGCGCGAACGGTGGGCTTGGTATCTCTACGACTTTGGCAATTCGGCCTACGCCTCGGTGGTGTTGCTGGCCGTCTACTCGGCCTACTTTCAGAAGCACGTCGTCGGCGGGGTGGAGGGAACCCGGCTGTGGGGCCGCGCCCTGTTTATCGCCATGCTGGCCGTGGCCCTGAGCGCGCCGGTACTGGGGGCCATCGCCGACTTTGGAGGGGCCAAAAAGCGGTTCCTGTTGCTCTTTACGGCCATGTCCTGCCTCTTTACCGCCGGTCTCTTTTTCGCCACGCCGGGCGCGGTGCTGATCGGCATGGCTTTCTTTATCCTGGCCGAAATCGGCTACCGTGTCTCCCAGGTGTTCTACAACGGCCTCCTGCCCGAAATCGCCGCGCCGGAAGAGATGGGCCGCATCTCCGGCTATGGTTGGGCCATCGGCACGGCAGGGGGCATCGTCATCCTGTTCCTGATCATGCCTTTGGACAAGATGATCGGCGGCGATCTCAGCGCACGTCTGTCTCTGGTGGTGACGGCGATCTTTTTCGCCCTCTTTGCCCTGCCCGTCTTTCTCTGGCTCCGTGAACGCGCCCGGCCCCAAACACTGCCGCCCGGCGAAAACTATTTGAGCATCGCCTTCAAACAGCTGGCCAAGACGATCAAGACTGCCGGGCGGTTCAAAGAATTCGTCAAATTTATCGTTTCTTTTCTGGTCTACAACGACGGCATCATCATGGCCCTGGACTTTTCGGCCATCATCGGCGCAGTGCTCTTTGGCATGAGCCAGCAGCAGTTGATCACCTTTTTCATCATCGTCCAGCTGACCAACGTCATCGGTGCCTTTGGCTTCGGCTACCTGGTGGACCGCGTCGGCGGCAAACGCGCCCTGGCCCTCGCCCTGCTGATGATGATCGCCGTTGTCCTTTGGCTCTTTTTCAACCGGACCCTGACCGGCTACTATCTCATCGGGGCCGTGGCGGGGGTAGCCATGGCCGGCGCCCAGTCGGTCAGCAGGACAATGGTCGCCTTTTTCGCCCCGCCGGGCCAGAGTGCGGAATTCTACGGCTTTTTCGCCTTTGCCGGACGCACGTCGTCCTTCATCGGCCCTTTGGTGTTCAGCACCATTGCCGCCGAGGCGGCTCTCTGGTTCCAAAGGCAGGACATGGGGGCGGAACAAGCCGAACAGATGGGAATGCGGCTGGCCATCCTGTCCATCGCCGCTTTCATCCTGGCCGGGCTGATCTTGCTGGCCTTCGTGCGCGAAGAACGCAGAACAGAGTCGGTTTCCTAGCCGTGCAAAGCCGCGCCCCACCTACTCCTCAGGGTGAGTGCACTCGTCGTCCTCACTGCCGGTTTCACCGCGGGGACGGAAACCGTGTAAAGTTTCTCTGCGCCTCCGTGGTGTGAACCCTCGTGAATGCACTTCCCGACCTACCCCCTTGGGGCAAATGCTTTTGTCGTTTCCGACGCCGGGGAAGACCGCAAAGGATGAAATTATCCGGGGGGAAAAATATTCCGATGGTGAGTTGGTCGCTGCTCTTGAGTTCCGGCAGAAGCGATGTCGTAATTTGGGGGCCGGAAGGCCGCACCCTCAACCGGCGCGTTGCAGGATCGTTTTGTAATTTTCCAAAGGAGTGAAGCCGTGCGTTCACGCATGACCAAATGGATTCGTGTTGCCCGCATATTCTTTGCAGTGCTGGCGGTCGTCGCCATCGTTGCCCAGTTGATGCAAAGCATTGAGGCGAACCGCTCAACCGTTGACTTTTTCAGTTACTTTACGATTCAGAGCAACATGATAGCGGTGGCAGTGTTGTTCTGGGTGGCGTTGAAATCGGATGGTGGGGACGGGCGGCTGTTGCGGGATATAATTCGCGGTGCTCCCGTGCTCTACCTCGGTGTCACCGGAATAGTTTTTGCCGTGCTGCTATCCGACCTCCCATTGGTGACCGTTCCCTTTGCCAATACGGTGTTACACAAACTGATGCCGGTGGTTGTGGTGGTGGACTGGATCGTTGATCCTCCACACCCAGGAGTGTCTTTCCGCAAGGCTCTGGTGTGGTTGATCTATCCTGTGGCTTGGCTGGCCTATACAATGATACGCGGTTACCTGATCGGGTGGTATCCTTATCCGTTTCTCAATCCGGCCAGAATGGGAGGATACGGGAACGTGGTGGGGACTATGCTGGTGATCTTGCTGGGAGGGGTACTGCTTATCGGACTGATTGTGTGGGTAGGCCAACTGGCACGGCGGTATTGGCCGCCGCGTGATCCTTGGGGTAGAGCATAGCCGGGCAGACCTCTGCCTTCCATCCGCCGCAGGGATGGGGGACCAAGCATCGCCGATGAGGGAGCGGGACGGCGTTTTTTTACGGTTTCCCTCTGCACTTTGTTCCTAAGGCGTGCAGTTTTGTAGCTCATAGCGGTAGACCGTCACACGGGTAAAATCGGCCCGGTCGGTCAGGCGGGCGTGCTCCTCCAACCAGGCGTGGACCAGGCCCCGCTCGTCCCATAGGGCCGTTTCGGTGGCGATGAGCCAGACCACACGGCTACCGGCGGTGAGGGCGGTCATGCGCCGGTCCACCTCCTCCGGCGTCATGCCGCCGTTGGTGTACAGCCCCTCCGCCCAGCGATAGCGTTCCCCCCCACCCTGCACCAGGGGCAAAAAGAGGCGATATTCCCCCCGGAAGCGGCGTTCGGCCCCACCCGGCGGCGAATCACCCCACGATTGAAAATAGTAGTCAAAGGAATGACGGCCATAAGGGATCTGGAAGAGGAGCAGGTCCTGGGGCGTCCCGTGGCGGGCCACATAGGCCGTCGCCGCCCGGAAATCGGCCTTGAGGGGCGTCGTTGCCTGGAGCCACAGCCCCCGGCCGCTCAGGGCCAGCAGGGCGAACAGAGACAGCCCTCCCAGCAGCCGCGACCGCCCGGCGACCGCCACCAACCCGGCAGCCAGGAGGAGCAGGTAAGCGGGCAGGATGAAGATCAAATAGCGGGCGGTGAACAAGGGACGAACGAGGGTAAGGAGGAAAAAGGACAGCACCGGAAGCAGCAGCCAGCAGAGGAGGACGCCCAGTGAGGTCAGCCGCGCCCGCCGCTCCAGGGGGAGCAGCCCGGCGGCAAGGAGGAGCATCATAAAGGGGATCAAGGCCCAGCCCCCGCGGGCGAGCACACCCAGGCTATAGTTCCACAGCAGGGTGGAGGCCATATCGGGCAGGGGCACGAAGGGATAGCCCGTTTCGGCGGGACGTAGCAAGGGAAACTGCCAGGCAAGCAGGGGCAGGTAGGGCAGGGTCAGGGCCGCCATGCTCGCCAGCCAGGGCCACCGTCGTCGGCGACGGGTGGACCGGTCGTGGAGGAAAAAGGCAACCATCTGAACCGGCACGATGAGGACGGCGATCAGATGCGTGTAAAAGGCGATGGTGGTGAGCAGCACAAAGGCCGCCCAGCGGGACCATCCCCCCTGCGCCAGAGCCGCCAGGTAGCGTTCCATGGCCAGGGCGACGAGGAACACCACCAGGGCGTACATCTTGCCTTCCTGCCCGTACCAGACCAGGTAGGGCGAAAGGGCGGCCAGGAGGGCGGCCAGCAGGCCCACCGCCCCGTGCGTGGGAAAGAGCCTGCGGCCCAGGCGATAGACTACGGCTACGGTCAGGACGCCGAAAAAGAGGGAAAAGAAGCGGAGGGCAAACGCGCTTCGCCCGGCCACGTCCAGCCAGGGGCGGAGGAGCAGGTAGTACAGGGGACCGTTTTCACCCGGCGTCCACAGCCCGGTCAGGAGCCGGGGCAGGTCGCGGCTTGCAAAGCGGATGGCGTCTATTTCATCGCGCCACAGGCTCTGAAAATCCAGGCCCACGGCCCGCAGGGCAAAGGCCAGGGCCGGGATGCCGACCGGAAGCCAGCGTTGGGCAGAGGCCCGCTCTGCCCAACGGCTCATTGGGATTGCTTGCGGTAGCGGGCGCTGGCGACCCACAGGACGACAAAGAGCAAGGGCACGACAAAGAGGGCACAGATGCCGCAGCACAGCCAGCCGTAGGAAACGGCCAACGCCACCGAATCAAACAGGGCGCCGAAATCAAAGATGACGTTGGTGTCCTCTTCGGGGTAGCGTTCGCTGCCGCCGGTGGCCGCCGGGGTGACGGTGGGCGGCACGGTCGGCGAGGGCAACGGTGTAGATGTGGCGGCGACGGTTGGCGAGGCAGGCGGCGTCTCGGTGGAAGCCGAAGGCCGGGTCGGCTGGGCAGGTTGGGTAGGTGCAGCGGTAGCCGTGGCGGGGGCCGCCGTGGGCGGTTGGGTGGGCGCGGCGGTGGCCGTGGCAGGGACCGCCGTAGGCGGCTTGGTAGGCGGTGGGGTCGGCGACGCCGGGGCCGGTGTGGGCGGCGATTGGAACAGGCCCGACATGGCCTGGGGGTCGGCGTGCCAGAACCGGGCGGCAAAGAGGAGGGCGAAAATCAACAGGGGAAGCAATTTCAGGACCGCCCGGCCTTCCTGCCCGGCCCGGCGGAGGATCGTTCGCTTTTTCATCGGTCGTGTCATCAGGTCCTTTCCACTTGATCTGGGCGGCGGCGCGTATTATAGCAGAAGTGACGGCCCTTTGCCAATTTTCGGCTCGGCTTGATCCTTCCGCCGCAAACCGGCCTTCCACAAATTGAGCGCGGATGCGCGAATGTGCCCGGCCCGGCGGCGCAAGGCTCCAGACTGCGCTCCGCGCTCAACTACAAGGCCATCTTGCCGGTCAGCAAGAGGAGCAAGCAGCCGAAAATGACGACATTGATCAGGATAAGGATAGAGATGATCAGCCAGTGCCGGATGTCCAATGACTCAAACATACCTTTCCCTCCCGCCCATAGGATAATGCCAAACGGCGAAAATGTCAACCTACTGTTCCCCACCGACCGTCAGCCAGGGGCAAAGCCGCCGCTGCAAGCCGTCCACCACCAGGTAGAGGGTCAGCCCCAGCAGGCTCATGGCCAGCACCCCGGCGTACATCTGGGCGTAGGCCAGGCGGCCCCAGGTTTCGACGATGATATAGTAGCCCAGACCCGACGTGGTGGCGAACGATTCGGCGAAAAAGAGGACGGCGATGGCCGTGCCGATGCTCACCCGCAGGGAGGTCAGCACGGCGGGCAGGCTGGCGGGCAGGTAGACGAAACGAAAGATGGCCCGCCGCCCGGCCCCCAGGGAGCGCACCGAGGCGATCAGCTCCGGGCGGATGCCGGCTGCTTCGTCGCGGACGACGACCAGCATCTGGAAAAAGAGGATGAGGGCGATGATGAACACTTTGGAGACGTTGCCGATGCCCAGCAACAGGATGACGACCGGCAGAAAGACGATCTTGGGGATGGGGTACAGGAGGTAGATGAAGGGCGAGGCCAGGCGGTCGGCGGTGGGGCTGAGGCCCAGGGCCAGCCCGGCGGGCACGGCGGCGGCCACGGCGACCAGGATGCTGACCACCACCCGCCACGCGCTGACCAGCAGGTGGCGGCCCAGGTCCTGCGGCAGGGCCAGGACAAAGGCGCGGAGCACATCCAGGGGCGGCGGCAAGATCGGCTTGTCCAGGAGCCAGGAGGCCCCCTGCCAGACGATCAGCAGCACGATGAGAGCCAGCCCCACATCCAAAAGCGAAACGCGACGGCCGGTTCGGGTCATCGTTCCATCATCGCTCCCCAACTCCAACTCACACCAGCAGGTCGCGGACCCGGTTGCACCGCGCCTGAAACCCCGACCGCTGCCGATAGTCCGGGTCCCCGGCCTCCGGGTTTTCGACGATGAAGGGTTGGCGGTGGGGCGGGTGGTGGAGGATGAGGATCCGGCGGCCCAAATAGACCGCCTCCTCAATGTTGTGGGTGACGACCACGGTGGTCAGGCCGGTTTCGGCCCGCAGCTCCAGGGTCAGCCGTTCCAGGTCCTCCCGCGTCAGGGCGTCCAGGGAGGAAAACGGCTCGTCCATGAGCAGCAGGTCGGGGTTCATGGCCAGGGTGCGGGCGATGGCCGTCCGCTGCCGCTGGCCGCCCGAAATCTGGGCCGGGTATTGATCGCGCAGGGCGGCGATGCCCAGCCGCTCCATCCAAAAATCCACCCGCCGGGCGATCTCTTCCTCCGGCAGCCGTTCGCCCTCCGGGGCGTGGCGGCCATCGGGTCCGTAGAAACGCCGCACCCGCAGCCCCAAGGCGACGTTCTGGGCGACGGTGGCCCAGGGCAGCAGGCCGTAATCCTGCAAGATCAGGCCGGTGTGGGGCCGAGGGCGGGTCAGCGGTTGGCCGCCGATGCGCACCTGGCCGCCGGTCGGTTTGCGCAACCCGGCCAACAAGTAGAGGAGGGTGGACTTGCCGCAGCCCGAAGGCCCGATGACGGCCCACGCCTGCTCCCGCTCCACCCGCCAGGAAAAATCGGCAAAGAGGGGCGGTTGGTGGGGGTAGGCAAAGGTGAGGGAGCGGACCTCAATCATGGGAGCGTTCACAGCAGCACCCCCAGGGCGAACAGCAGGCTAAAGAGCAGGCCGAGCCGGGCCGTATCGGCCAGCGTTTTGTTCAGCTCCGCTCCGGCGGCGGTGTAGATGCGGCGCATCAGGCCCAGGGCCGGGGGCCAGGTCAGCCAGGGCAACAAGGCCCAGGCGGACGCCCATCCCGCCAGCCAAAAGCAGGGCGGCGCGGCGTAGGCCAGGGCCAACAGGGTGACATATTCCAGGCGGGTGCGCTCCGGCCCCAGGATGACGGCCAGGGTGCGCTTGCCCGCCTGGGCGTCGCCCTCAATGTCGCGCAGGTTGTTGACGACCAGGATGGCCGTGGTCAACGCGCCGATGGCCGCCGCCGCCACGACGACGGGCGCGGTCAGCGTCAACGCCTGGACATAGTAGGTCCCGCAAACGGCGGCCAGGCCGAAAAAGAGGAAAACGAACAGATCGCCCAGGCCGTGGTAGCCCAGGGGGAACGGTCCGCCGGTGTAGGCCAGGGCCGAAAGGATGGCGGCCACCCCCAGGGCCAGGATGGGCCAGCCGCCGACGGCGATCAGGTACAGGCCCACCAGCGCGGCCAGGGCCAGGACGACGACGATGCCCCGCCGCAGGGCAGGCAAGGAGATGAGGCCGCCGGCCGCCGCCCGTACCGGCCCCGCCCGGTCGGGCGTGTCCACGCCCCGCACAAAGTCGGCGTAATCGTTGGCCAGGTTGACGGCGATCTGCAACAGCAACGCGCCGAGCAGGGCGGCCAGGGCGGGCAAAGGGGCAAAGGCCCCGTCGGCCCCGGCCAGGGCGCTGCCCATCACGACCGGCGCGACGGCGGCAGGCAGCGTTTTGGGCCGGGCGGCCAGGAGCCAGGCCCGCCAGGGAGCCACCTCAGGGGAGATAGCCATCGTCCACCATGCGCTCGTAGGGGATGTCTTGTTGGATGAGGCCCTTGTCCAACGCCCACTGCACCACGTCGGCCAGCTGCTCCGGCGTGGGCACGCCCGCTTCCGGGAAGGGCGGCATCTGGAACGTGCCCTGCACCGATTTCGGCACGCGCCCTTTTTCAATGAGCAGGTCGTTGTAGCGGTCGGGGTTGGCGTTCAGCTCCGCCACGGCCATTTCCCAGGCTTGCAGGAAACGGCGCACCGCCTCCGGGTTGTTTTCCAACGTCTCCACGCGAAAGGCCAGGATGGATTGGGACAGGTCCGGGATGGCGGTATCGTCCACGACGGGGATCGCTCCGGCGGCGATGGCCCCCGAAGCCAGGGGGTCGGGCAGGGTGGCCGCCGGGATTTCGCCGTTGACCAGCAGTTCAAAGCGCACGGGGATCGCGCTCACCTCCTGGGTGGCGATCTGGGCGTCGCTCAGCCCGGCGTGCTGCAACATCCGGTCGGTGATGTATTCTATGACGGTGTTCTGGGAGATGCCGATCTTGACACCGGCCAGGTCGGCGGGGCTTTGGACCGCGCTGCCCGGCGCGGCCAGGATGCGAAAGAGGGGCGCGCCGGGGTAGACGCGGCGGGCGGTGCGGACGGCTTTGACCTGGGCTTCTTCCCGGTTGAACAGCACCGGCGAAAGCAGGTCGGTGAGCATCCCATCTACCTGTCCGGTCTGGATGAGGGTATCGCGTTCCTGCGCGCTCTTGACCGGGATCAGCTCCACCTGGACGCCGACCCGGTCAAAGTAGCCGTTCTGCTCGGCGACGTGGAAGGGCAGCACGTCTACGATGGGCAGCAAGGCCATCTTGAGCGGCTCCGGCTCCGGCGGGCCGCCGCAGCCGCCCAGGATGGCGGCGACCAATGCCGGCAGGATCATAAAGGTCCACAATCGGCCACTACGCATTGTTTGTCTCCTCCCCGGTGGGATCTGTCAGGGGGTATACTTTATCACAGAAGCGGCTCGGCGGCAAACTGCGCCGGGCGAAGGGGCAAGAAAAAGCCTCCCCTCCGGTATCGGAGGGGAGGAGGGGAAACGTAAGCGCAAGGGATCGCCTCACCCCCCGCGCCGAAACCCCAAACTTTTAGGGCATCGTCCGGCGTTTGATCACAAGACCGGCCCCCACCAGGCCCACACCCAGCACGGCCAATCCGCCGACGACGAAGGGGATCGGCAGGGCAACGCCGGTGTTCGGAGGCAGCCCAGGGGTCCAGTCCTGGGTCATGGTGCAGCCACCTGTCCCATCCAAACGGTAAATGCGATACATCCAATCGCCGTTGGGGTTGGTGGCACAGTTGCAGCACATGGCATACAAGGTATCGCCCGGCGCAGCAGGCAGATACTGGCACACCTCCTGTTGAATGTCAATGTCACACCGGCTGCTTGTGCAATCGGTGCATTCGGGGTGTTTGAGGATGATGGGCCGGCAACCGGTGGCAGGTCGGTTGAAATGTTCCACGGAGCGGTTGATGACCACGTAGTAGGGGGGTGTTTGGTCTGCACAGTTGGCCGCCGCCACCGGGTCATCGGGGCAAGGACCGCCGTCCGCCCATGCCGCCGGGGACGGCAGGACCAGCAGCACAGAGATCAGCAGTATCGTCCGCAGCATAAAACGCATCGTTCCACCTCCCAGGATGAGCCTCAGGCCCGGTTCGCGCTGCCACCACGCAGCCAGGACGGCCTCTGCGGCGGGCGACGAACAAGGCCCCGGACCGGGTTACGCCTTCCGGGTGCGGCGGCGGACCAGCACCCCGGCCCCCACCAAGCCCACCCCCAGGACGGCCAACCCGCCGACGATCAGGGGAGCGGGTAGGTCTACCCCTGTGCCGGGCGGTAGACCTCGTTGCCATTCGGTGGGACCGGTGCAGCTGTTGCCATCAAAGGTCCATGTGCGGTACACCCAATCACCGTCGGGGTTGGTAGCGCAGTTGCAGCACATCTCAATCACGTCACCTGCGGGCGCGCCCCGCGTGCGCAACACCGTCTGACATACTTCGGCATTGACATCAATGCCGCCGCAATTGGGATCGGCTGTGTTGGTGCAATCCTTGCAGTCGGGATGTTTGAGGATGAAGGGCTGGCAACCGGTTCCCGGTCGGTCCCAAAGGTGCTCTTCGCTGCGGTTGGTCACGACAAAGTAAGGCGGCGCGTTCTTGTTGCAATTCTGCGAAGCGACGGGATCGTCAGGACATGGGCCGCTGCCGGCCCAAGCCCCCAGGGGGACCAGCAAGGCGACCAGGATGAGACTTAGAGCGATCAGGCGAATTGTTCGGCGCATCAGAATACCTCCTTGTGCTTGTGGAGACCGCCTTCAAAGGGCGGCCCAACGGAAAAGGATCTAGCATCGGATACCGCGATGGGCAAAAATTTTCGGCAAGCAACACCTCCTTTCTCGGCCCGAAGGTCATTCCTGTCCGTACAGTTCATTCAAATAGCGGCGGATGCGCTTGCGCGTCGTCCGATCCCGGGCCGTGGCCAATGCTTCCTCAAAGGCCGCAATGGCCTCATCCCGTCGGCCGAGCGATTTGTACGCAAGCCCCAGGAAAAAGTGGGCCTGGCTCTGACCCTCGTCCAGGGCAACGGCCTGCTGCAGGTCCGCCAGGGCTTCCTGGGGATGCCGTTCTGCCAGGGCGACCGCCCCCAGGATGACGTACGCCGCCGCCAACGAATCGTCACGGCGCAGGGCCTCGCGGGCTGCTTCTGCGGCTTGATCTAACTCACCGGTCTGATAGTAGGCCACGGCCAGGCCGACCAGCGCATCGGCGCGGGGGCCACCCAGGGCCAGAGCCGAACGGTAGTGGGCAATGGCAGCCCGGTAATCTTCCAACGTCTGCAAGCAAAGGCCCAGGTTGTACTCCGTCACCGCGATTCCCGGCTCCAAAGCCAGGGCTTTTTCAAAGACGGTGATCGCCTTGCGGCAATCTCCTTGCGCGGCGTAGATGAGGCCCAGGTTGTTGTACGCTTCCGGCAGATCGGGTGCAAGGGCCAGGGCTGCCTCAAAGTGCGCTTGGGCAGCGGCCAAATCCCCTTGCTCAAAGGCGATCATTCCCAACGCCAGCCGCGGGTTGGGGTCTGACCGGTTGAGGTTGGCAGCCACCTGCCAAGATCGCACGGCACAGGCCATGCGGCCCCGGGCTTCGCACCATTGGCCCAACCCCATCGGCAACAGGGCCAGCGATTGCCGCGAGGTCGGCACGCCGAGGGCGATGACCAGGAGCAGCAACGCCATCAAGGCCGCCCCGCTCACCTTGACCAGCCGCCACAACTGCTGCGACCGGCGTTCAACCCGCCGAGCAGCATGGAGGGCCAACAGATCACTCCGCCGCAGGCAACGGATCTGACAACGGGTCAGGGCTTGCAGCGTAGCGCGACTGGGTTGCCCCGCGGTCAGCATCCTCTCGCCAAAGATGCTGCCCGGCAGCAAGATCATGGACGGGCGCGAACTCCCTCGTTCCTCCAAGTGGACGGCCACCTGGCCCTGGACGACCAAGCCCAGGCAGTCGGCACGGACGCCTTGAGGGACGATGATCTCGCCGGGGGCATAGGTGCGCGGCTTCATCTGCCCGGCAAGGCGGGAGCAATCGGCTTCGCTGAGGCCCCAGGGGGCCACCAATCGGGCCAACTGCTGGCGAACCAGATGGTGGGCTTCGGCGGGGCTAAGACGATTATCAAACCTGGATTCGCCGGTCAGGGCCGGTATTGCCTTTTCTTCTGCCATCCTTTCGCTCCGGGGCGGGTTCCAATGCTTCCACGCGGGGTTGACGGAAGCCCGACCATAGATCTCCGACCCTGTCGCCGAGCCTAGTTTACCATATTCCGAGCAAGATGTCAACCGGCCCCGATCCGCCCAACGAACGACCTCTGCCATGTCCCCCGATTTCCCAAAATCCTCATTTCCTGGTACAATTCGTTCACCATGGACGACCAAGACAAACTGCCACCGCCCGTCTGGGTGGATACGGCGGCGGGCCTGCGGGCCATGCTCGCCCACCTGCGGGGCCAACCGGCCCTGGCCGTGGACACCGAATCGAACAGCCTCTACGCCTATCGGGAACAGGTCTGCCTGATCCAGGTCTCCGTGCCGGGGACCGACTATTTGGTGGACCCGCTGGCTCTGGACGATCTTTCGGACCTGGGGCCGCTGCTGGCCGATCCGGGCGTGTGCAAGGTCTTTCATGGAGCCGAATACGACCTGAGCGTATTACACCGCGATTTTGGGTTCACCGTTGCCAACCTCTTCGACACCATGTGGGCCAGCCGCATCCTGGGCTGGCCTTCCCACGGTTTGGCCGCACTACTCAAAGAGCATTTCGGCGTCCACCTCAACAAAAAATATCAGAGGGCCAACTGGGGCATCCGCCCCTTGCCTCCCGCCCAACTGGATTACGCCCGGCTGGACACCCACTACCTGTTGCCCCTCCACGACATCCAAGCCGCAGAGTTGGAGGCGACGGGGCGCTGGCCCCAAGCCCTCCACCGTTTCCGGAAACTGACCGACATCCGCTGGGAGGAAAAGGGGTTCGATCCCAACGGCTTCTGGCGCATGGCCGGTGTCCGTGACCTGGACGCCGTAGGCCGTGGCGTGCTCCGTGAACTGTACCTCTACCGCGATCAACGTGCCCGCGCCCGCAACCGACCGCCCTTCAAAATTTTCTCCAACGGCCTCCTTCTGGCCCTCAGTGCACATCGGCCCCGGACCATGAACGAACTCCGCCGCGTCCCCGGCGTCTCGCGCTACATCGCCGGGCGGTACGGGCGGGGCCTGCTGGCAGCCATCCGCCGGGGGATGAAGCATCCCCTGGCCTGGGAGGATCGCCCGACGACCAACCACCACACAACGGGACGCCCTAACGGACGGCCCTCGGCGGCCTGTCAATCGCGGTTTGATGCGTTGCGGGCCTGGCGCAACGCCGCCGCCCGCTCCAAAGGCGTCGAGCCGGACATCATCTTGACCAACCAGACCTTATGGGCCATCGCCCACCGCAATCCGCGCTGCCGCGCCGATCTGACCGCCGACGGCCTATTGGCTCCCTGGCAGGCCGACGAATTCGGGGAGGAGATCTTGCAGGTGTTGGCCGAATAGCAGGTGCTCACGCCGACGGACACCCCAAAAGGCGACGGACGAGATCGCGCGTGCGGCCGTCAGCAGGACGGCGGGGGGTTCGGACTTGGCGTCTCCGACGATCTGGAGGATAGCATGACCGCGGTACTGCAATGCCCCAATTGTGGTGCGATCTTGGAAGAATCGGATCTGTTCTGCGGCGAATGCGGCACGCCCAACCCCTTTGCCGCCGAGGGCGCGGACCAGACCCTCCCGCCTCCGCCTTCCCCACCGGCTGCCGAACCCGGCCCCCGCAAGGATGGGAGCTGGCGGGCGGTCTGGATCACCTTGATCATACTGGGTATCGCCATCTGCATAGTGGGGTTTCTCGCCTTTGTCGTCTTTGGCAGTCTCCCCAGCGAGACATGGACCACCCGCGAAAACTGGACCTATGCGGCCCTCTGCTGTTTGCTGCCCATCGGCGGGATGGGAGCCATCATCCTCGCCCTGGGCCTGATCATCCGCATTATCCGGAGGCGTTGACCTGTGACGATCCGCCGCGTTGCCATGATCAGCGTCCATACCTGCCCCCTGGCCACCCTGGGCGGCAAGGAAACGGGCGGCATGAACGTCTACGTCCGCGATCTCAGCCGCGAGCTGAGCAGAAGAGGCGTCGCCGTAGACTGCTTCACCCGCTCCCAAAACCCCAACGTCCGGCGAATCGGCTACGGACTGGGCCGGAAGGGGCGGGTCATCCACCTGCCCGCCGGTCCCGAAGCCCCTTACGACAAGCACAAGCTGATCCACCACCTGCCCCAATTCGTCTCCGGCATCCTTGACTTTGTCCGGCGGGAAGGGCTGCGCTACGATGTCATCCACAGCCACTATTGGCTTTCCGGCCTGGTGGCCCGCGAGCTGCGACGGCGGGGAAGCGGGTTCGAGCATACCCCTATCGTCCACATGTTCCACACCCTGGGCCACCTGAAAAACCGCGTGGCCGCCGGTCCCCAGGAGCGAGAACCGGAGCAGCGCATCCGCGGCGAAGCGGAGGTGATGCAATTCGCCGACCGGCTGATCGCGGCCACTCCCCAGGAGCGGGCACAAATGGTCTGGCTTTACGGTGCAGAGCCGGACAAGATCTCCGTCGTGCCCTGCGGCGTGGACCTAAACCTCTTCCACCCCATCCCCCAAGATGAGGCGAAACGGGTGCTGGGCTTGCCCCTGGATCGCTGCATCATCCTCTTTGTGGGGCGCATTGAGCCTCTCAAAGGCATAGACACCCTACTGCGGGCCATTGCCCTCCTGGCCCCGGAGATGCCGTGCTGGCGCGAGGAACTGGCCGTGGTCATCATCGGCGGCGCACCGGGGGCCGGTCTGGCCGCGACCAACGCCGAGATGGCCCGGCTGGAGCGGCTCCGCGCCGAACTGGGCCTCCAAGACCTGGTCACATTCCAGGGAGCGCAGGCCCAAGATACCCTGGTCTACTATTACTCGGCTGCCGAAATGGTGGTCGTCCCCTCCCACTACGAATCGTTCGGCATGGTAGCCCTGGAAGCGATGGCCTGCGGCGTGCCGGTTATCGCCTCCAATGTGGGGGGGTTGGCCTTTAGCGTTCAGGATGGCCGAACCGGTTACCTGGTCCCCAGCGGCGATGCTGCAGCAATGGCCGAACGCATCCGCCAACTGCTCAAGGACCCCGACCTGCGTCGGCGGCTGGGTAAGCAAGCGATTGACCGGGCACGCCGCTACGGCTGGCCGACCATTGCCGATCAGATCGTCGCAATCTATGAACAGGTACAACCTTCCGCCTGTCCCCAAAAGTGGAAACGGTGCGGAACCGAATCCTGCTAGAAAGGACAAAAGCCATGAGATTACGCGGTTGGCTATTCATCGTAATCCTGTTGAGCATGATCGCGGTCGCCTGCGGAGGCGAACCGGAACCGACGGCGGTTTCCCGGAACACACCCGAACCGGTGGCGACCTTGCGTCCTACCTTTACGGCCACTGCGCCCGTCCGGCCCGGCGACACACCACGCCCGGCGACCGAAGCCCCTCCGACCGCCAAGCCGGAACCCGCCGTCACCCTTTCCCCCTCGCCGACGCCGCCGGAGGAAACGCCCACACCGGCGGCCACACGTCCCCAGGGTGCACCGCCCAGGTTGAGCGGAACGCTCTTGTTCCCCATTTTTGACACCACCGCCCAAACCTACCACATCTACCGCATGGACCTGGCTACGGGCAAAATGGAGGTCTATATCAAAGAGGCCAGTCAGCCGGCGGTGACGCTGACCGGCAACCGCATCGCCTGGCGGTCCTGGAAGGCCGATATGCGCGGCCTACTCTCCCGCCCGCTGGACGGTAAGGACATCTGGCGGATGATCTCCTTCACCGAGGCCGCCCGCCCCGACTGGTCACCCGACGGCCAACAGTTCGTCTTTCCCTCGCGGCAAGAGCCGGACCGCGAGAGCCGGTTGTATCTGTTCACCGGCATCGGAGATGAGCCGTTCATCGAGATTCGGCGGCATGGTTCCCCCATCATCGGTCGCACGCCGATCTTCACCCCCGACGGCCGCATCGTCTACCAGGGCTGCATTGAGAACAAGTGCGGACTGTACGTGATGAATGTGGACGGAACCAACCCCCGCCAGCTCACCCAGGGCGTGGACGACACCACACCTGCCGTCTCGCCGGACGGTCGCCGCGTGGCTTATATGACCAAAGAGAGCGGCCACTGGCAGGTCGCCGTCGTCAACATGGACGGCAGCGGGCAACGCCGCTTGACCGACGATTGGTACTGGAACGGCCTGCCGGTCTGGTCACCCGACGGTAAGCACATCATCTTTGTCTCGACGCGGGATGAAAACTGGCCGGATAACTTTGTCCTTTCCGAAAACACCCAATTCCGCCTGTGGGTCATGGACGCCGACGGGGGCAATCAGTGGCCGCTGCACGAACACACCTTCCGCCTGGACGGCGTTCCGGCGGGCGTCGCTCCCCATGAAGCCGGAGGGTGGATCGAAGAAAGGCTGGTCTGGTTGCCGTGATGGCCGGGACGGAAATCGGCGTTTTGTCCCCACCACCCCCTAGATCACACAGACGGACGGCCGGGTTACCCCTCACCCCTCTCACCCGGACCGCCTGCGGCGGCTCACGGGGAGGGGGTGAGGGCAAAATACCGATCCCCATCTTCATCCGGCGCGCACCTTTCAAATAAAAAATCAGGAGTAACTTCATGCCATGCAAACGTCCCGTTATGTTGTTTCTCGTTCTTCTGCTCGGTGTTTTGTGGAGCCTGGCCGCCGTGCAGGTCGCGGCGCATTCCCCCCAAACGCCAAACGCCCTCGACGGGGTAGATTCCCTGTTGATCGGCGCGCCTCTGGAAGACATCCGCTCCATTTTCGACGCCGGAGTCTTTGCCTTCGTCCCCGGTGCCGTCCTCGCCGGGCTGCAACCGGGTAACGCGACTGTGTGGACGCAGGACGTTGTTCCCGACCGGCCGGAGGACTATGACGAGTTCGCCACCGCCTTCGCCGTGGGCGATTTCAACGGGGACGGCTATTTCGACGTAGCGGTCGGGATTCCCTTCGAGGATATAGAGATGCCCGGCAGTTTCTCCCCTGTGGAGGACGCCGGCATGGTCAATGTGTTTTACAGCAATGCCGACGGGCCGACGGCCGCAAACAGCCAGATCCTGCTCCAACCCGATGCAGACGTTGAAGAAAGCGATGGTTTTGGCGCTGCGCTTGCGGCGGGTGATTTCAACGGGGACGGCTTTGATGACCTGGCAGTCGGTGTACCTCTGGAGGACGTGGAAACGGCCACCGGTGTGTTCTCCGACGCCGGCAGGGTAGATATTTTTTACGGGCGCTCCACCGGCCTGAATACCATCGCAACGGCTACTCTCTGGCAGGAAAGCTCTGGGGATAATTTGGGGTTTTCCCTGGCTGCCGGGGATTTCGACAACGATGGCTATGATGACCTGGCAGTGGGCGCTCCGTACTGGGATTTCCAACCCAATGACGATGCCGGCGCAGTGTACGTGGTTTACGGCGAGGCCGGGGGCTTTGCCGACCCCACCTGGCAACAGTACTACCAGTACGGCAGTGGTTCTGAACAGGACGACCACTTTGGCAGAGTCCTGGCCGTTGGCGATTTCAACGGCGACGACTATGACGATCTGGCGGTCGGCGTCCCCGGTGAGGATATTTACGTTTCCGGGAGTGCTTCGCAGATCACGGATGCCGGTGCCGTCTTTATCTTGGCGAGCGATTCCACATCCTGGCTGAGCCATACTCAGGAATGGTGGCAGAATGCCATCCTGGATAACGGCAGCCCGATTGATCCTTCCGAGACGGGGGATTACTTTGGCTTTTCTTTGGCGACCGGCGATTACAACGATGACGGCTACGACGATTTGTGGGTTGGCGTCCCTTGGGAAAATATGGAGGGCGGCATCCCTCCCACAGACAATGTTGGGCTGGTACAGTTTATCCGGGGCGCATCCGACGGGACGCACAGCACCGCATACTGTTGGTGGGGTTCCGTCGGAGACGACCGGTTCGGCCTGGCGCTGGCCGCCGGGGATTTCGACGGGGACCGTTACGCCGACTTTGCAGTTGGGCAGCCGGGCTGGGACCTGCCCGAAACCGATACCGGTCAGGTCATGATTTATTACAGCGATGGCACCGACCCCGGTGGCGCCTATGTCCAAACCATCGGGCAAGGGGATATTCCGGGGATGGCGGATGAAGCAGGCGACAATTTTGGCACGGTTTTGGCGATGGTGCCGGCCCCGCTGGAACATGTCTACCTGCCGTTGATCATGCGCTGAGACATAAGGCTTTCGGCCCGTTGCTGCTCTATAACGACACTTTTCATCCGTGAAATCTGTGTCTATCCGTGTGCCACAAAATCTGCCGGTCAATCGGACTGCCCAGATCTACTCAGCCAACCCTCCCGCAGGCTGGCAAACCGATTGAAATCCCTTGCCTTGTCCAACAGTGCAACCGATTTCAACTGAAACCGCTTCCAAGCCTGCGGGAGGGTGAACAGTTACGGTCAAGTAAGGCTTCTGGAGGGCTGGCAAAATCGGCAAAGTTTGCCTTTTTCAGCGGTTCGTGCTATGATGATCTCGCTGGGCTATATCCGGGAGGTCCACCGATGAGTAACATTCGGCAAAAATTTCAGCGGTTATTGCGCGAACTGTTCCAATTCGACATGGCCGACTTGGACTTTGGCATCTATCGCATCATGAATTACAAACGTGCGGTCATTGAGCGATTTATCGGCGAGGAGCTGCCGCAGATCATCTCTAAAGAATTGGAGCACGGCGCACTGGCGGAGCAATCGCAGGTCGTCCAAGAATTGCAGGAGGTGGCTGCGCAGATCAGGCAAACGCTCGGTCCAGACGCCCTCAATGCCGACGGCAATCTGGTCAAATTTCAGGAAACTGAGATCGGCAAAAGGTATCTGGCCCTCAAGTCCAAAGCCGCCAACGCCCTCAACCGTGACACGCTGGAAGCCGCCGTCTACAACCATCTCTACACCTTTTTCAGCCGTTACTATCAGGACGGCGACTTTATCTCCAAGCGACGTTACTCCAGGAAACACCGTTACGCCATCCCCTATAACGGCGAGGAAGTTTACCTTTACTGGGCCAACCACGACCAGTACTACATTAAAACCGCCGAGCACTTTACCGACTACACCTGGAAAGCTCCCAACGGCGTCACGGTGCATTTCAAACTCAAGGCCGCGGACGTGGAACAGGACAACGTCAAGGGTGACAAGCGCTTCTTTCTACCATGCCTGGGAGAAATAGCCTGGGACGAGGATTCTCAAACCCTCACCTTCCCCTTCGAATATCGCCCGCTGACCGAACAAGAATCTATCGCTTACGGCAAGCAGAAACAGCAAGACAAAATCCTTGCCGAGGTGCTGGAGGCCGCGCCAGCCAAACTGGCGGGTAACCCCCGCGCCCTGGCCGCGCTCACCGCGGAGCGGCGCAAAGACGCCAACGGCAACCCCGTCTCCTACCTGGAACACCACCTGCGCCGCTACACCCGCCGCAACACGTCCGACTTTTTCATCCACAAGGACCTGCAGGGCTTTCTTTCCCGCGAACTGGATTTTTACCTGAAGAACGAGGTGCTCAACCTGGAAGAGATGGAGGCCGCCGGGGAAGACCTGGCCGAAGGCTGGTTCCAGCTCATGCGGCTCATCAAGCGCGTGGGCCAACGCATCATCGAATTTCTGGCACAGATCGAAAACTTCCAGAAGATGCTCTGGGAGAAAAAAAAGTTCGTGACGGAGACCTTTTACTGCATCGCCGTAGGGAACATCCCGGAGGACTTTTACCCAGAGATCGCGGCCAACGAAGCGCAGTGGCAGGAATGGCGTGATCTGTTCCACATCCACGAGCCACCCACAGGTCTTTTCTCCGGCGACCTGGATACCCAGGCGGGCCGTGTCGCTTTCCTGAAAACCTACCCCACCCTGGTGCTGGACACGCGCCACTTTCCGCAGGATTTCACCGACCGCTTGCTGGCCTCCTACGAGGACCTGGACGAGATGACCGACGGCCTGCTGGTGCATAGTGAGAATTGGCAGGCGTTGAACCTGCTGCTGGAAAAGTATCGGGAGCGGGTGAAGTGTGTTCACATTGATCCGCCGTATAACACTGAAGCTAGTGGTTTCCTCTATAAGAATGATTATCTCCACTCCAGCTGGCTCTGCATGATGCGAGATCGCTTATTACTGGCGTTGCGGATGATGACTTCCAGAGAGAGTACATTCTTGTGTCACATTGACGAATATGAGTTCCAACGACTCAATCTTCTCTTAGAACAGATGTTTGGCTATGTTGGAACAGCTGTGTGGGACAAGCTTAATCCTATGATGGGAGCCAAGTCACTTGCTACTCAGCACGAGTATACCTTCTTCTGTGCTCCCGTTGCACGCGCGTTTTTTGTGCGGCCTGAGAATGTAAAGCTAATACTCTCAAAGGCCAAATCGTTCATCTCAAAGCATGGAGGCGTAACCAAGGAGACGCAAGAGGAATTTAATGAATGGGTGAGGCGGGTGCCAGGTTTGAGTGGGGGGGAACGAGCTTACCAATATATGGATGACAATGGAGGCGTTTATAGGTTAGTCGCAATGACATGGCCTAATCCGACCCCTCCGCCTCCCGAATTCTTTAAACCTCTGATACATCCTGTAACTGGGAAGCCATGCCCTGTGCCCAGTAGGGGATGGTCGCTTTCTCCGACCACCATGAGAAAGCTTATTGATAATGGGGAGATTGTATTTGGGCCTGATGAGACGACACAACCACAGAGGAAGGTATATTTATCTGAAAAGAAAGCCTTATCATCGGTTATTCGCGACGGCTCGCGTGGTAAAAAGGAGTTGGAGAATTTAGGATTAGATTTCACCTACAGTCATCCAACGAGCCTATATGTTACCTTGATCGAAGCTGGTTTGGGGGATTTCGGCGAAGTAGATTTCGTTCTCGACTACTTCGCCGGCTCCGGCACCACTGCCCATGCGGTCATCAACCTCAACCGCGAGGACGGCGGGCGGCGCAAGTTCATCCTGGTAGAGATGGCCGAATACTTTGACACGGTGCTCCTGCCGCGCATCAAAAAAGTTACCTTCACCCCGGAATGGAAGGGCGGCAAGCCCAAGCGCATGGCTACACAGGAGGAAGCCGAGCGTAGCCCACGCATCATCAAAGTAGTGCGCCTGGAATCCTACGAGGACGCGCTCGACAACATCACCTTTGACGAAGAAAGCGGCCAAAAGGCACTGAATCTCTTTGGCGACGAGTACCTGCTGCGCTACATGCTCAAGTGGGAGACCCGCAAAAGCGAAACCCTGCTCGACGTGAAGCAACTGCAAACGCCCTTTTCCTACAAACTGCGCATCCACCGGGACGGCGAGACCCGCGAGCAGCCTGTGGACCTGGCAGAGACTTTCAACTATCTCATCGGCCTGGATGTGGAGACGCGGCAGGTGAAATATGACGGCAACCGGCGCTATCTGGTCTATCGCGGCGTCACCCGTGAGGGGCGCAAGGTAGCCGTCATCTGGCGCGAGACCAAAAGCTGGACCCAAGCCGACTACGAGCGTGATGCCGCCTTTGTCGTCGGGCAGCAGATGACCGCCGGTGCGGACGACGTGTACGTCAACGGCGATTCCTACATCCCCGGCGCGCAGGCGCTGGACGGCGTGTTCAAGGCCCGCATATTTGCGTAGATGGAGGCGTACTATGGGCAAGGTGATTGAACTCCCACGGGAAGCTGTGAGCGAATTTTGCCGGCGCCATCATATTTGCCGCTTGGCGCTCTTTGGCTCCGCGCTGCATGGGGGTTTTGGCCCGGAAAGCGATATTGACCTGCTGGTGGAGTTTGAATCGGGGCACACGCCCGGTCTGTTCGGCATGGCCCGCCTGGAGCGCGAGCTGTCGGCCATCTTGAGTGGGCGCAAGGTGGACCTCCGCACACCCGAGGACTTGAGCCGGTATTTCCGCGATGAGGTACTCCTGGAAGCTGAGGTGCAGTATGCGAAAGAGTGACCGTGTGCGCTTGCAACACATGCTCGATGCGGCGCAAGAGGCTATCGCCTTTGTCCGCGAGGCGCATCGTGAGGACCTGGATCGGGACCGCAAACTGACGTTGGCTTTGGTCAAGGATGTCGAGATCATCGGCGAAGCCGCCTATCAGGTTTCCGAAACTACCCAGGAACAGCTGCCGGAAATCCCGTGGGCCGACATTATTGGTATGCGACATCGCCTTGTCCATGCCTACTTTGACATCAACTTGGATGTCCTCTGGAACACGGTGCAAAAGGATCTACCGCCTTTGGTAGTCATCTTGCGCCAAGTCCTGGAGAGGGTATGACCTTATGCCGAGTGGGCTGCAGCGATACCACAAACTGGAAAACCGCCTGGTTCTGCTGGCCTGGCTCAACCATCTGCTGGGCTACCCAAGCAACCGTGAGATGCTGGCGGACATGAGAGAGGTAGCCGAGGGTTTTGCCCCCGATGGACACAGCCACCTGTACCACCATCTCTTGGCGCGAGGGCGCAAGGTCAAAATCCCCGAAAAGGACCTGGCCCGCTACGATGACAACATCCGCGCCCATCTGGAGCGCATCAACCGCCGTCGGTCCCGGCCCATTACTTTGCGCTATTTTCAGCACCTGGCCGCGCTCTACACCGAGATCCTGCTCGACCGCCTGTTCAACCACAAACCGCAGCTTTTGGTCGATCTGAACGCTTTTGTCGACGAGCGCAACACCCGGAGGATTCCCGGTCTCCCGCAGGACGAACCTTTTACCGAAGAGGACCTGGACAAATTGGCCTACTGGATGGCCACCGGCAGCGGTAAGACCCTCATCATGCACCTCAACTACTACCAGTACCTGCACTACAACCGGCAGCCGCTGGATAACATCCTGCTGATCACCCCTAATGAGGGGTTGAGCGAACAACACCTACGCGAGCTGGCGGTCTCGGGCATCCCTGCCCGTCGTTTCGATTTAGGCGCCGGCAACCTGTTCGACAGCGGCCGCGCGGTGGTGCAGGTGCTGGAGATCACCAAGCTGGTGGAGCAAAAGCGCGGCGGCGGGGTGAGTGTGCCGGTGGAAGCCTTTGAGGGCCGCAACCTGATCTTTGTGGACGAAGGGCACAAGGGCAGCGGTGGCAAGGCATGGCGCGGCTATCGCGATGCGCTGGGCAAGACCGGTTTCACCTTTGAGTACAGCGCTACGTTTGGGCAAGCACTGAACGCTGCAGGCCGGGACGAACTCACCGTGGAGTACGGCAAAGCCATCCTGTTCGACTATTCCTACCGCTACTTTTACGGCGACGGCTTTGGCAAAGATTTTCGCATCCTTAATCTCAAGGATGACACCCGCGCCGAGGAAACCGACATCTTGCTCCTGGGCAATCTGCTTTCTTTTTACGAACAGATGCGCTTATACGATGAGCGCAGGGATGAGCTGCGGGCATACAACCTGGAAAAACCGCTGTGGATCTTTGTAGGCAGTTCGGTCAACGCCGTGTACACCCGTCGGGGACAGAAGCGGAGCGACGTGCTCACGGTGGTGCGTTTCCTGCATCGCGTGCTCCAAGACCGCCGCTGGGCCGTAGAGGGCATCGAGAAACTGCTCAAGGCCCGCAGCGGCCTGATCACGGCGGATGGTCAGGACGTGTTCTTGGGGCGATTCAAATACCTGCAAGAGATCGCTCTCACGCCATCCCGGATTTACACCGACATTTTGCAACGTATCTTCCACGCCCCTGCGAGCAGCGGCCTGCACCTGGCTTACTTGCGCGGCAGCAATGGTGAGATCGGCTTAAAAGTCGGCGCGGATCAAACCTACTTTGGCGTCATTTACATCGGCGATACATCCAAATTCAAGGGGCTGGTCCAAGAACACGCGCCGGGGATTGCCGTGGAAGAGGATGTGGTGGGCGGCTCACTTTTCGAGGAGATCGGTCGGCCCGATTCGCGTATTCATGTGCTCATCGGGGCCAAGAAATTCATCGAGGGATGGGATTCCTGGCGCGTCTCCAACATGGGCCTGCTCAATATCGGCCGCGGCGAAGGTTCGCAGATTATCCAGCTGTTTGGGCGCGGAGTGCGGCTCAAGGGCAAGGGCATGAGCATGAAACGTAGCGCCGCGCTGAATGGCCCGCACCCGCAACACATTTCCCTGCTGGAAACGCTGAACATCTTTGCCGTGCGCGCCAACTATATGGCCCAGTTCCGCGATTACCTGGAGCGAGAAGGCGTAGAGACCGAACCGATCATCGAATTGCCCCTCTTCACCTGGATCAACCGGCCTGCGCTGGACAAACGGTTGGTAGCCCCGCGCCCGCCGGAGGGCAAAGACTTTGCCGAGCAGCGATTGCTCCTCAAACCGGATGCCGATATTCGCGTGCGGGTGGATATGTCGGTCAGGGTGCAGTCCCTGGAAAGCACGGCTTCGGGATTGCATGAAGTGCAGGTGGGAACCGGACGGGAACGCACCATCCCCGCCGAAAGCCTGGCCCTGGTGGATTGGGAGCAGGTTTACCTGGACCTGCTGGCCTACAAGGGGCGCAAGGGTTGGCGCAATCTTATCATCCGGCCGGAGACACCGCGCCAACTCATCGAACAGGTGACCTATACCCTGATCGCCGATGAAGCCGTGGTCAAGCCCCATGACTTTGCCGGACGGATGTTGCTTCAGGAGGCCGCCACAAGCATCCTGCGAAAATATCTGGATGCGTTCTACCGCCGCCAACGGGAGCGTTGGGAGACCGCGGTCATGGAATATCGCCCGCTGGATGAAAACGATCCCAACCTGGCTCTCAACCGCGGTCTTTTGCGCGAATCCCGACCGGCCTACATTGTCAGAGTACGGCAGTCTGAACGCAAGTTGATAGAGGCTATCCGAAAATTCGCAGAGGAGGTCAAGCAGTTGTCCTCCCTGCCGGATACCGGTGAACTCCCGGTCATCAACTTCGACCGTCATCTTTATCAGCCTTTGTTATTTGAGCAATCAGAAAAGGTGCAGACGATTCCTCCATCGCTCAAGCCCAGCGAGGCCCAGTTTGTGCGCCATCTCAAGACATATTGGGAAACCGAGAAGGACAAAACATTGGCGGAGAAGGAAGTTTTCCTGCTGCGTAACCTGGGCCGTGGCAAGGGGATCGGTTTTTTCGAAGAGAGCGGCTTTTACCCGGACTTTATCCTGTGGTTGCTGTCCCGGGGACAACAGCACATCGTCTTTGTCGAACCCCATGGCATGTTGCACGCCAAAGCCTACATCCATGACGAAAAGGCACGTCTGCACGAAAAACTGCCGGCGTTGGCCGCAGAGATCGGGCGTCGCACGGGCCGCAACGACATTTCCCTGGACGCTTTCATCATTTCGGCTACGCCTTACGACGAGTTGCGAAGGCATTACGATGACGGAACGTGGGACCGTGCCCGCTTTGCCGAGAAGCACATTCTTTTTCCTGTTCGCGAGCCGGATTATGATTACATGCGAATCTTGCTGACCGGCGTCTGATTGCCCATCTCCGGGCAGAACAAGAAAGGAGTGTTTTTTCGGAAAATGACCGCCCTCAAGGACCTGGACATACCCGGTTTGGACCTCTACCCCCGTTCGGTGACGGAAACCGAGGGGGCAACCTATTTTTTGGCCCGCCGTGGGGGACACAAAGTCCTGGGCGTCATCGGCGAGGCGGACGGCTTGACCGGAGAGCGGCAGGGAGAGCTTCTTCTCTGCCCCCTGACGGCGGAGAACGCCGCCGCATTGCGGCGACGGCTGCCCTGGCTGCGGCCCCAACCCCTGGGGCTGGTCCCTTCCGTAGGCTGCGGCGACCGCCTGGGGCTGGCCACGCCGGGCCACATCCGCGCCGTGCGCGGGAGCGGCATCGCCCCGATCTTTTGTCAGCAATCCATGCGGGAAAACGCCCGCACCGGACGCACCCCCCAACAGGTGATGGACGACGCCTTGTGGGGCGTCTTGCAGGAAGGATGGCGTGAACCCTGGGGCGCGGATGCCGACCACCTCAAGACAACGGAGGACATTGACCGCTGCGCGGCGGCGGGGTACACCTTTTTCACCATAGATCCGGGCGACCACGTAGGCAAGCCGGGCGGCATTGAGGATTGGGACGGCCTGCGCGCGCGGTATCTGGGGCGCGAGTTCCCGATAGAAGAGTTTCGCCTGGCGTTTACCGAGGAAACCTTGCGCCGGGCGGCGGCCAAGTACGGCGCGGCCATCGCCCACACGGTCCGCATGTACCGTCACCTGGTGGCGGCCATGGGGGAACGTCCCTTTGAGCTGGAGGTTTCGGTAGACGAGACCGAAACGCCCACCACGCCGTTGGAACATCTATTTATCGCCGGCGAGCTGAAGCGCCAGGGCGTGCGCTGGGTCAGCCTGGCCCCCCGCTACCTGGGGCGCTTTGAAAAAGGGGTGGATTACATCGGCGATCTGGAGGCGTTCGAAGCGGACCTGGCCCAACATGCGGCCATCGCACGCACCCTGGGGCCGTACAAACTCAGCATCCATTCCGGTTCGGATAAATTCAGCGTCTATCCCCTCTTTGCCCGATACACCAAGGGCCTGGTCCACCTCAAAACGGCAGGAACCAGCTACCTGGAAGCCCTGCGGGCCGTCGCCCGCGTGGAACCGGCCCTCTTCCGCCGCATCCTGGGGCTGGCCCGACGGCGGTACGAAACCGACCGGGCCACCTACCACGTCTCCGCCCAGGTGGAGCGCGTGCCCCCGCCCGATGCCCTGACCGATGCCGACCTGCCCGACCTGCTTGATCGGTTCGACGCCCGTGAAGTGCTGCATGTGACCTTTGGCTCCGTCCTGGACCGTTACGGCGGGCAGTTGCGGGCTGCCCTGGAGGCCCACGAAGAGGCCCACTATACCGCCCTGGAAACCCACTTCCGACGGCACTTGGCGCCCTTCAGAAGTTAAAACCCCGTAAATTTCCCTCAGCTTGTCAATAACCCCCTTGACAAACCCGTCTTTATAGTTTATAATGATTACAGATTAGAAATTGGAACTACCAAGAAACGAGGTGTAAAATGCAATCTGTAGAGGCTCTGGCCGATCTGTTCCGGCGGAAGGGCCTCAAGATGACCCCCCAGCGGCGGGTGATCTTTGAAACCCTGGTCGGCGACGACAGCCATCCCACCGCCGAAGATGTCTACCGGCGTGTGCAGGCGGTAATGCCCGAAGTCTCACGGACGACGGTCTACAACACCCTGCGCGAGCTGACCTCCCTAGGCGAACTGGTCGCCGTGGAGGAACTGAGCGAGCGGGGGACCCGTTACGACACCAACAGCGAACCCCATCACCATCTCTTCTGTACGCGCTGCCACGCCCTTGTAGACATTCACCGTCACTTCCCCGGCCTGGAGCTGCCGCCGGAGGAACGGCAAGGGTACCAGATCGTTCGCAGTCAGATCACATTTTACGGCGTCTGTCCGGCTTGTCGGTCATAGGAAAAGCGGCGGGAGCGCACCCGGCCAAGGGCGTCCCCGCCGGGAAAAGGAAAGGAAGGAAAAAAACATGGCAAAGGTTACACGAGAAGTTGTTGAAAAGGCAGGGGTGAACGTTGACGAGTTGTTGGAATTGCTCATCAAGAACGCGGCTGCCGAATTGACCACCTTTTACTATTACACCATCTTGCGGGCGAACCTGATCGGCTTGGAAGGGGAAAGCATCAAAGAGATCGCCGAAGCCGCCCGCATCGAAGACCGCAACCATTTTGAAGCCCTGGTCCCGCGCATCTATGAGCTGGGAGGCAAGCTACCCGATGACATGAAAGAGTTTCACGACATGTCTGCCTGCCCTCCGGCCCGTCTGCCGGAGGACCCAACCGACGTTCGCGCCATCCTGCAGGTCCTGGTCGAAGCCGAACGGTGTGCCGTGCGGGGCTACACCCACATCTGCAACATCACCGCCGGGAAGGACCACCGCACCTACGCCCTGGCCCAGGCCATCCTGCATGAAGAGATAGAACACGAGTCGTGGTTCTCCGAATTCCTGGGCGAAGGTCCGTCGGGGCACTTTATGCGGCGGGGGGAGACCTCCCCCTTTGTGCGACCCTTTATGCCGTCGGTCTAGCGTGACGGGCGGAGCCGCCAGGGTGCAAAGGTGTATGCCTTGTGCACCCTGGCGCATTTTGATTCGGGGAGATGATGCGTAGAATCACAAAAGAAGAATTGGCACAACACAACGGGCGGGACGGTGCGCCGTCCTGGGTAGCCTACGCGGGCAAGGTCTATGACGTTTCTGCCAGCTTCCTCTGGCAGCAGGGGCGACATCAGGTTTCCCACCGGGCGGGGGAGGACCTGACCGCGGCCTTTGAGACGGCGCCCCACGGGCCGGACCTTCTGCTCGAACGGTTCCCCGTAGTGGGTGTGCTGGTGGATTGACCCTAACGTAACCGATTTGACGGAACTTGCGTGTTCGCCGGGAATCAGGTATACTCTGCTTCGCATTAGGGGGCAATCACCCTCTCGCAGGCTCGGTAAATCTGTGCAAAAGTGCAAAGACCGTGGACGAACATGGCCGCCGTCTGCATGACCGGCCTGCGAACCCATCGGGCGAGCCACGAGAGCACAGTAGAAAAACAGGGAAGGAGTGGACATGAGCGATTCGCAAGCGATTCAGGGGCCGGAGCTGATCGTGCAGCACACGGGGCAGGTTGTGTCCCTGACCCGCGAACCCCTCACCATCGGCCGGGCAGAGGATAACGGTCTGATCCTGGACGACCCCCAAGTGGCCGAACGGCACGCCGTCATCTCCTGGCAGGAGGAGGCCGGGGTATACACCGTTGAGAGTTTGGGGGAAGCAGAAACCTTTGTCAACGAAATCCGCATTGAAGGGCCGCAGATCCTGCGCCAGGGTGATGTAATCCGCGTGGGGGATACCATCCTCAACATCAACTTGGAAGCCGCGCCTGCCGACAAAGAGGAAACAACGCCCCCACCGCCCGCCGAGGAAGAACCCCCGGCCAAGCGTTCCTGGGGGCCGATTCTGATCGGCGTGGGCATTGGCTTGGCAGCCATCCTTGTCCTGACTTGCGCCCTCGTCTTCCTGAACTTGGTAATCGGTGGCGGCGAGGAGGAGGGTGCGCCTTTGGTCATCATAGAATCCCCGGCGGACGGCAGCCGCATATCCTTAGGGAGCGAGATCACCCTGCAGGCGACGGCCGGTGGCGCGGAGGATATTACCGTTCTTGAACTGTATGTGGACAATGTGATCGTTGCCACGGCGACCAGCGCAGATCCCCAAGGGGCTGCATCCTTGACGGTGAGCAAGGTATGGAGCTTCACCCAGCTGGGGCGGCACAAGATCTCCGCCGAGGCCCGTACCGCCGGTGGGCAATCCAGCCGGACCGCAGCCGTTGAGGTGGAGGTCGTCGGTGGCCTGATCCCGCCGCCGGCGACCGCTACGCCGATGCCTGCCGAGCCGACGCAGGAGCCGACGGCAGCCCCTGCTCCCACCAACACCCCTGAACCGGGCGCGCCGCTCCCACCTCAGATTGAGTACTTCCGCGCCAGCCCGCCGACCATTGATGCCGGTGGTTGCACGACGCTGCAATGGGGTGCGGTCGGCGGTGCGGATCGGGTCGTCATTGAACCGGACATCGGCGGGGTGGGCACACCGGGCAGCACCCAGGTTTGCCCCGAAGAAACGACAACCTACATCCTCACCGCTACCGGGCCGGGCGGTGAAGCGCAAGCCTCCACCGTGGTAACGGTCATGGGGGGGCTGGCCGACTTGGTGATTGAATCCATCGCTTACGACCCGCCGACGCCGATTGTGGGTGAAGATACCCTGGTGCGGATCACCATCCGCAACATCGGAGGTGGCGCGGCGGATGCCTTCAACTGGGAATGGCACGCTGGGCCGGATAGCCAAAAGGAACGGGTGCGCGGCTTGGATGCGGGCGACTCCATTGCCGTTTCCTTTGTCTGGCAACCGGGCGAAGCGACCGAGAGCCTGGACACCGTGGCCATTGCCGATGTGGATGGTGAAGTAGACGAAAGCAGCAAGAACAACAACACCCTCACCGTCAAGATCCAGGTCGTTGAGCCGGAGGCCCAACCGGAGACCGTCGTCATCCGCAGCGACGGCCGGTTGGACGGCTATGTGGTCAACGACGGCTCGGTCAACACCACGGAAAGCATCATCGCGGGCAACGGGACGGTGATCACCCCTACCGGTGAGCTGATAGCAAGGGGCTTTATGAGCTTTGATCTGTCGGGCATCCCCCACGGCGCGACCATCCAGGCGGTGGAGCTGCGCTTTTTCCAGGAAAAGGTGGAAGGCAACCCTTACGGCAAGTTGGGGAGCTTTGTCATTGATCACGTGGCCTATGGCGACGCATTGACCCCCGACGCCTTTGACGCGCCGACCCTGGCCACCCTGACGCCGCCTCAGCAGCCTTCTGCCGGGGCGTTGTACACCATCGGCGACAGCCTCCTTGCTTCGTGGGTGCAGGAAGACTTGGAAACCGGAAAATTCCAACTGCGCTTGCGCTTTACCGCCGAAGCCGATGGGGACGGGGATGAGGATTGGATCGCCATCGTGCCCGGCGGAGGCTTTGTCGGCTCCGGCAACGCGCCGCAGCTCACCGTCACCTACATCCCTTAGGCGGTTCGGGGGCCTTCCCCTGGGCGGCCTGCGAGTTTCGCAAAAGAGAAAAAATTTGAGGAGGACGAGAACATGAGAGCAATGACCAAAGAGAACCTACAAGCGGCCTTTGCCGGTGAAAGCCAGGCCCACATGAAATACCTGGCCTTTGCCGATCAGGCGGAAAAGGCAGGCAAACCCAACATCGCCCGCTTGTTCAAAGCCATCGCCTACGCCGAACAGGTCCACGCCATCAACCATCTGAGAGAGCTGGGCGGCATCGGCGACACGGTAGCCAATCTGGAGGCTGCCATTGCCGGGGAGACCTTTGAAGTTGAGGAGATGTATGCCGCCTACCTGGCCGTCGCCGAGTTGCAAGAGGAAAAAGGCGCGAAGAAGAGCATGACCTACGCCATTGAGGCGGAAAAGATCCACGCCGAAATGTACGGCGACGCCAAAAAGGCTGCCGAAGCCGATAAAGACATTGAGATCGGCAAGGTCTACATCTGCCCCGTGTGCGGCTACACCCACATCGGCGAGCCGCCCGAACGTTGCCCTGTGTGCAACATCAAGAGCGACAAATTCAAGGTATTCTAGTTTTGCCGAGTGCGACGCGTCCTTTTGGGCGCGTCGCACCTGCCCGCATCAACCATCATGCAACCGATCTTTCCTTTCACGGCCATCGTCGGTCAGGAGATGATGAAAACGGCGTTGATCCTCAACGCCATCAGCCCCAAGATCGGCGGCGTACTGATCCGGGGTGAGCGGGGCACGGCCAAATCCACGGCTGCCCGCGCGCTGGCCGCCCTGCTGCCCGAAATCGAAGTCGTCGCCGATTGCCCCTTCAGCTGTGACCCCCATCGCCCGGAGCGGCTGTGCGATCACTGCCGCGAGCGGGTGGAACGGGGCGAGACGCTGCCCGTCAGCCGCCGCCGCATTCGCTTTGTGGACCTGCCGGTCAGCGCGACGGAGGACCGGGTGGTGGGCACGCTGGACATCGAGACCGCCATCAAGACCGGGCGCAAAAAATTTGAACCGGGGGTGCTGGCCGCCGCCAACCGGGGCCTCCTTTACGTGGACGAAGTCAACCTGTTGGACGACCATGTGGTGGACCTGCTCCTCGATTCGGCGGCCATGGGCCGCAACGTCGTCGAGCGGGAGGGCATCTCCTTCAGCCACCCGGCCCGTTTCATCCTCGTCGGGACCATGAACCCGGAAGAGGGTGAGCTGCGGCCCCAACTGCTGGACCGTTTTGCCCTGTGCGTTGAGATCCGGGGCATCACCTCCCACGAAGCGCGGGTGGAGATTTTGGAGCGCACCGTTCAATTTGAAAGCGATCCGGAAGGATTCCGGGCCGAATGGGAGCCATACGAAGCGCGGCTTTCTGCCCAGATCGCCCGTGCCCGCGACCTGTTGCCCCGCGTAACCTACCAAGCCCGCGACCTCTATGCCATCGCCGAACTCACCACCAGTTTTGAAGTGGACGGTCACCGGGCCGACATCGTCATCCTCAAGGCCGCGTTAGCCCATGCCGCCTTGCGCTTTGCCCGCGACGGCGAAGAACCGGAGGAAATGGCCATCACCGACCTGGACATCCTGGCCGCTGCCGAGCTGGCCTTGCCCCATCGCCTCAAGCGGATGCCCTTCCAGGAGACGGAGGACCGCTTGGAGGAGCTTTCCACCCGCCTGCAAGAGGCCCGCCGCGAAGCGCAGGAGTCCGCCTCCTCCGGCGCGACCATGAGCGAGCCGGGCGCGGGAAAAAAAAAGATCTGAGCGAGGAGGATCAACCCCCTTCCTCTAACCGATTCGATGCGGCGGGCGCAGGTGCGCCCCTGCAGGGCCACATCGCCGATCCCCTGGGCGTGGGTGATGGACGCCAAGTGGATATGGTCGTGCCCATCGGCGAGGTCTTTCGCCCCCGTCGCGTCGAATCCCCCATGGACAAACTCACCCGCCACACCGCGGGCAAACGCTCCACCACCCGCACCGACCGCAAACGGGGGCGTTACATCCGCGCCAGACCTGCCGACGGTGACCTGAGCGACATCGCCCTGGATGCCACCATCCGTACCGCTGCCCTGCAGCAGGTGGAACGGGGCGTCGAACCGGGGCGGTTCCTCATCCTGCCCCGCGACGTGCAGAAAAAGGTGCGGGTGCGCCGCGCCGCCAACCTGATCCTCTTTGTGGTAGATGCCAGTTGGAGCATGGCCGGTTCCCAACGGATGGAAGCGACCAAGGGGGCCATCATGTCCTTGCTGGTGGATGCTTACCAAAAGCGCGACCGGGTGGGTTTGGTCGTCTTTCAAAAAGAGGAAGCGCAGTTGGTATTGCCTTTCACCTCCAGCGTGGAGCTGGCCCAGCGCGCCCTACGCCACCTGCCGGTGGGCGGCAAAACCCCCCTCTCTGCCGGGCTGATGCTTGCCTACCGCACCATCCGCCGCGAGATGCGCCTGCACCGTGAGGCGATGCCGTTGATGGTCCTGCTCACCGACGGAGCGGGTAACGTCTCTCTGACCAAAAACACCCCGCCCCAGGAAGAAGCCCACAGGATCGCGGACATGATCCGGCGGGCGGGCATCCATTCGGTAGTGATCAACATGGAACACGCCGCCTATGACCGGGGGCTGGCGGCCAAGCTCGCAGAGATCCTGGACGGGCCGTGCTACTGCCTGGCCGACCTCAAAGCGGCGGAGTTGGCCCGCACCGTGCGTCGGGAACTGGAATAACCTGCCTTACCCGTCTTCTGTAATATCCGCCACCTGCCCGCCCACCGCGCGGAGCAGGTCTTCCGTGGTCAGCTCCAACCCGGCGTCGTGCCGCCCTGCACTGGTGCTGACCCGTTCTTCTTCCAGGATGTGGGCGTCAATGTAGACGGGAAGGTTGGCCCGCCGTAGGCCAAAGGGGGCTACCGCCCCGATCCGGTAACCGGTGATGCGCGGCACGTCGGGATGGGGGGCCATCTCCAGTTTTTTGACGCCGACCAACCGGGCCAATTTCTTCAAACTCAGGCGTTTGTCCCCCCGCACCAGGGCGATGAGGTATCTGCCGTCGGGACGTTTCACCAACAGGGTTTTGACAACCCGGCGGAGCGCAACCCCCCGCTCCCGGGCCGCTTCCTCCGCATTCCTGGCACGGTGTGCCTGGCGCAACAGGCGATAGGGGATTTCCTTTTCATCTAGCTCGCGGATCGCGCGGGTTTTCACGTTTTTGGCCATCTTTGCGTCGCCATTCCCTTCCCACACCTGCAAGGTGAATGCGGTTTGGCAGAGGCCGTCATGGCTGCACTTGGCCGGAATCGGGGTCAACCATCAAAGAGGACACATCCACGGCCTCAAAGGCCGAGCCGGGAACCTGGTGCAGTTCCCCCAGCAGGTCGTTATCCCATCGTTCATCGGGCACGCCGCCGATGTACCAAGCCGAACCGTTATCGGCCAAGATGATGCCGTATTTTTTAAAAGCGCGGAGGATCACCTGCACCTCCGGCGCGAAACCGTCAATGTTGAAATCGGCTCTGAGACGGAAACGCTGGCCCATGGGCGGGTACTGCGATCCGGTCAGTGCAGAGGCGTCGTGGCGGGCAGGCCAAACATGCGCCCGGCGCGTCTGGGGCGCGGTAAAGCGGATGGCGTGGCGGATCTCACCGGCTGCGACCTCGTCGTAGCGGACCAAGCCGGGCAGAATGGGCAACCCGGCGGCATCGGCACTGGTCCAGCCGTCGGGGCGCAAAGCGTGGGAGGAAAGGTCAAAGATCGCGCCGGAACCGGCTTGCCAGCTCCCGTCGGCCTGGGGCCACGCGTCGTACAACTCATAGAGGGTGCAATTGTCGCGGTCCAGGACCAGCACGTGACGGTCGCCGTCGCTTTGCGGTCCGCCTTCAATGGGTGCATCGGTGGGGATGGGGTAAGGACCGGGATCGCTTTCATCCTCGTATGCAAAGGTGACGGCGACCTTTGGTTGATCGCCCGGCACATCTACGTAGGGGATGCCGATGGGGCTGCCGGAGCCGGGCGGCCATTCGCCGGAACCGAAATCGGCGTGCAGCGTCTCTTCTGCGCCGATGGTGGCGATGTAAGCATCGGAGTTGGGGTCCGGGGGCAGGTCGTCTATGGGGGTGTTCCAGATATTGTCGGCGGGGAAAACATCACAGCCGGCGATCTGGGGCGGTGGGTCGGATGATCTCCAATCTTTGAAAATCACGGGCAAATAGATCCAAGCACGGGGCGTGGGGGAAGGGATGGGGCGTGGCGTCGCCGTTGGTCGGGCTGCGTTCCATTCATAGGCCCCCACATCGGGCCGGGAGTCGCGGATCCAGCCGCGAAAGTCGTCGCCCGGCGCGCCCTCTGCCGTTCCGGCGTCAATGGCAGGGCTGTCGGCCGTCAGCCGAGCATCGAAGGCGTCCACATCCTCGTTGACCAGGGCGGGGGCCTGGCAGAGATCATGGCTCCCCATGGGGCAGAGATCGTCTTTGACATTGTAGATGAGGTTGTAGTCGGCGTTCACCGGGTCGGTGGGGAAGTTTTCCCGGTAGATCAAGCAGGTTCTTTCGCCCGGCGTGGTAAAATCCTCCTGACCGCGCAAGATGTTGTTCTGCAGGCGCACCCGTTCGGAGCCGTCGCAACTCCCCTCGCAGATCGCCTCTATCAGGCAGTCGCCTTCGCCGGTGATGGTGTTGTTGGTTGCCGTGACCTGTTCCCCGGCTTGGAGGTTGAGGGCCAGGGCATTTCCGTAGGCGCGGCAGTTGTCCACATTGTAGGTGAAGGATTGGCCCTCAAAGAAACCGCAGTTGCCGATGATGATAGAGTTCTCAATATGGGTGGGGCCGTTGGTCTTGATCTGATTACCGGCGTTACCTTCGGCGATGGTACGGCGGATGGTGATGCTCCCTCCCAACCGATGGTAGAGCAGGTCCAGACCGTCGGAGGTGTTGTGCAAAAAGGCCGAATCCTCAATGATCCAGTCGCCGCCGGTAGCCCCTGTGCCCACGCCGTCGCCATAGCCGCCCGCCGTTTGTGCCCAGCAGCCGGTGGGTTGCCCGCCGGGATAGGTTTCGGCGCAGCCGTTCCACTCTACCGTCCAGCGGCGGAAGGTGAGCGTTCCGCCGTTTGTGTCATCGCCGTCCAGGTCGCCATCCCAGCCGACCCAACCGTTGCCCGCGAGGCGCACATCTTCGACGGTCCAATCGGTGAGCCTACCGGCCCAGATACCGGCGTGGGCCAGGCCGTGGATGTTCAGATGGCGCAGGGTGATGTTTTCCGCATCGGCGGCGTAGAGGCCCACCGCTGCCCAGTCGCCGAAGGGGGAGGTGTCGCGCTCGCAGGCCAGGTCGGGGTCGGCGTGGAATTCAACACAGCCGGAGTGATCGGTAATCTCCAAGCAGGCGATTTCGGCGTTGTCCGTGCCTTCCAGGTTGAGGATGAACCAGGGCCGCTCTGCCCCCCATAGCTGAGGTGGGGCGGGGCAGCCGTCATCCCAGCCTTCGCCGAGGATGCGGGTCGGATGGGCGGCGTCGGGGCCGCCGGGGATAGGGGGCATGTGGCAATCGTAGGCGAGATCGGCTTCGCAAGCATCGGCCCCCGGCGCGCCGTACCCCATACGGTACGTTCCTGCACCGATGATAAGGGTATCGCCCCCGGTGATGCGCGGTGGACCGCCGGGCGGCAAGGCGCGGAAGGGATGATCCCAGGCGCAAGGCCGGTTCGTCCCGCTGCCGGGGTAAGGGGCGTTGACCAAGCCGGTACATTGGGTCGTATCCCCGCCGTCGGGTCGGACGTAGTAGACGGTGGCTTGGGAAAAGGTGGGGGCGACCGCTCCGGGCCGGAGGGAGAGAAAGAGGAGGGAAAGCATCAAGATCGGGAGTTTCGCCAGGCCCGACACTGCCCTCGGCGTACCCCGGCCCGTCGGGTCGCACGCGACTTGTGATCTGCCGCGGGTGCGGGAATTGGATCTGCCGATTTTGTTCATTGAGCCTCCTTTTCGGCTCGCGCCGGTATGCTCCGGCGTTGCCCTGCTTGTGGGAACGCCGAAGGCACGGGGGAGATCGCGTGAAATCAGAGGTGGATTGCCCGGCCGAACACGGCGTGGGCCGCTTCCATGAGCGTTTCGCTTAGGGTCGGATGGGCATGGACGGTGCGGGCGATCTCCTCCGGCGTCAGTTCCCAGGTGCGGGCCAGTACCAGTTCGGGCAGCAGCTCCGTCACCTCCGGGCCGACCAGGTGCGCGCCCAAAATCTCGCCGTGGCGGGCGTCGGCCACGATCTTGACGAACCCTTCGTGCTCGCCCAAAGCCAGGGCCTTGCCGCTTGCCAGGAAGGGGAAGCGGCCTACGCGGACCTCATACCCCCGTTCGGTGGCCTGCGCTTCGGTCAGGCCGAAGCCGGCCACTTGGGGTTGGCAATAGGTACACCGGGGCATCATTTCATACTCCAACCGAACCGGTTCCCGCCCGGCGATGGATTCGGCGGCGACAACGCCTTGTGCCGAAGCGACGTGCGCCAGGGCCAGCTTGCCGGTCAGGTCGCCGATGGCATAGATGCCCGGCACATTGGTCCGCATCTGCTCATCCACGACGACGTAGCCCCTCTCGGTCCGCACGCCGACCGTCTCCAACCCCACATCCTCGCCGTTGGGCCGGACACCGATGGCGATGAGCACCCGTTCGGCCTCCAGCCATTGCGTCCCTTTTCTGCCGGAAACGCGCACCCGCACGCCTCCGTCGCCCGTTTCCACCGCCTCCAGGCGGGTAGAAGTCAACAGTTTGACCTTGCGTCGCTTGAAGGCGCGCTCCACCACCCTGCTGACCTCCGCGTCCTCCAGAGGGAGGACGCGGGGCAACATCTCTACGACGGTGATGTCGGCTCCGTAGCTGCGCCAGATGTGGGCAAACTCCATGCCGATAGGGCCTGCGCCGATGATGATGGCCGAGCGGGGCAGTTCGCGCAGGACAATGGCCTGGCGGTAGGTCATCACCCGTTCGCCGTCCGGTTCTATGCCGGGCAGCGACCGCGGTCGCCCACCGGTCGCCAAAATGATCCGGTCCGTTTGGATGGTGTGCCGACCGCCGTCGCGCAACGCAACATGGACCGTCCGGGCCGACCGAAGCACGCCGTGCCCTTCAATGACCGCGATCCCGTTCTTGCGCATCAACGCACCGATGCCCTTGACCAACCGTGCCGATACCCGTCGGCTGCGGTCCACCGCGGCACCGTAATCGGCCCGGAACCCTTCCAGGGTGAACCCAAACTCCTTGCCCTTTCCCAAAAGGGAAATGACCTGAGCATTGCGCAGCAGGGCCTTGGTGGGGATGCAGCCCCAGTTGAGGCAGACGCCGCCCAGGTGCTCTCTTTCCACCAGGGCGACCCGCATTCCCAGCTGGGCAGCGCGGATGGCGGCCACATAGCCGCCCGGCCCCCCACCGATAACGGTGACATCGTACTTTTCCATAAAACATCCTCCTGATGGCAATGACCGGTTCCTCCGGTACGCGGTCATTATAGCACATCTGGCCGAGAATGCATACCTTCCTTGGTCCTGCAGGGCACCTGCCCGATTCCGGCTTGCCCCCATTTGACAGATCGGCTGTTCTGCCCTACACTTGCCCCATGATGGGAGAAAACGAGCGGATAGACCTACATACCCATTCGTTTTTCAGCGACGGTGACCTACTGCCCAGCGAACTGCTGCGCCGCGCCGAAGTTATGGGCTACGGCGTGTTGGCCATCACCGATCACGCCGACGCTTCCAATCTGGAGGCGTTGCTGGCCCGGTTGACCCGTTTTGCCCGCGCCGGTGTGGAAGGCTTCCGGGTGACCTTCTTGCCCGGCGTTGAATTGACCCACGTGCCGCCGGTCCAGATCGCGCCGTTGGCCCGCCGCGCCCGTGAGCTGGGGGCACGCATCGTCGTCGTCCACGGCGAAACCCCCGTCGAGCCGGTGGCCCCCGGCACAAACCGTGCCGCCGTCGAGTGCCCCGATGTAGACATCTTGGCCCATCCAGGCTTCATCACCCCGGAGGAAGCGGCCCTGGCCGCCGCCAACGGCGTCGCTTTGGAGATCACCTCGCGGGGAGGGCACAACCGCACCAACGGCCACGTGGCCCGCATCGCCTCGGAAGTGGGCGCACCCTTGCTGGTCAACACCGATACCCACAGCCCCGCCGATATGATTGATCAGGATGAAGCGTGGCGGGTGGCCCTGGGGGCAGGGCTGACCGATGAGCAAGCCTTTGCAGCCCTGGTAACCAATGCCCGAAACCTGGTCAATCGGGTCCGTCGCCGCACCCTTTACCGCACAATCTGAACACCCATCGGAAAGGAAGGAAATCTTGACGCAACCGACGTATCCCACCGTCTCTGTGACCTGTCCCAATTGTCATACCCGCTTTGCCGTACCGGTCGTCGGCCTTATTGATGTCGGCCAAAACCCCGGAGCCAAATTCTTGCTTTTGAGCGGTCAGATCAACGTTGCCGTCTGTCCCCGGTGCGGAACCGGTGGGAGGCTGGCCGTCCCCCTGGTCTACCACGACCCGGAAAAGGAGCTGTTTCTGACCTATATCCCCGCCGAAATGGGCCTGCCGGAGACGGAACAGCAGCGCATCATCGGCGAGATGACCAACACCGTCATCTCCCGCCTGCCACCGGAGCAGCGTAAGGGCTATCTGCTGCGGCCCCGTAACTTTTTCCGGCTGGAGACCATGATTGAAGAGATCCTCAAGGCCGACGGCATCACCCCGGAGATGCTCCAGGCCCATCAGGCCCGCCTGGACCTGCTCAACCGGCTGATGCAGGCCGCCGATGCCGAGGCCCGCCGCCTCATCGCCCAGGAGAATGACGGGCTGATCGACGAAGAATTCTTCCGTCTGTTGCAGGCCAACGTGGAACTTTCCTACGAAGGCGGTTCGGAAGAGACCCGTCAGCGGCTGCTGGCCCTGCGCCGCGAGCTGCTGGAATGGACGACCGTCGGTCGTGAGATCGCCGAGCAAGAGGAAGCCATCCGCGATCTGGGGGAGCGCATCGACCGGAAGGGCCTGTTGGAGAAGCTGATCGCCGCCGCCCGCGACCAGGCTCAAGCGCGGATCAAGGCGATGGTCGCCGTGGGCCGTCCCATCATTGATTACCTTTTCTATCAGCAATTGGCCGAGCAGATTGAAGCCGCCGAGGCCGCAGGAGACGAAGAGGAAGCGTCCCTGTTGCGCTCTCTGCGGGAGACCATCCTGGAGCTGACCGATAAGCTAGACGCCGAAGCGCGGGAGGAGATCGCCCTGCGGGAGCAGCTCCTCCAACAAATCGTCGCCAGTGATGACGTTGAGCAAGCGGTGATGGCCAATCTGCTCAACATAGACGAACTGTTCCTCTATGTCCTGGAAAACAGCATCCAGGCTGCCGAGCAGGCCGGTCGGCAGGAACAGGCCAAAAAGTTGTCACAGGTCGGGGACGTTCTGATGCGGGTCATCCGGGAAAGCCAGCCCTTTGAAGTGCGCCTGATCAACCAACTGCTGGAAGCCGATTACCCGGAAGGGACCCAAGCCCTGCTCCATGAGCACCGCGCCCGCCTCAACGAGCAGGTGCTGGAACTGATGGGCGTGATTGCCGACGATATGTTGCGGAAAGGGCAAGGCGACCTGGCCCACAAGATGTTGCAGATCCGGGAACAGGCGCAAAAGATGCTCTAAAGAGCGAGGGCAGGCCCCGGACCTGCCCTCGCTCATGTGGCGTTTTCCAGCCGGAAGCCGTGGCCGCGTACCGTGACCACATATTGGGTATCCGGATCCACCTCGGCCAAACGTTCGCGCAGGCGGCGTGCCAGGGCGTCAATGGCCTGTTCCGAAATGCCGTCCCGGTCATCCTCCGGCCAAACCGCTTCCACAACCTCATCCCGGCTGTATACCCGGCCCGGCTCCTGATACAGCAGGGCCAACAGGCGGTACTGGGCCACGGAAAGGGGCGGGTCCAATTCCTTGCCCGCAACCCACACCCTTTTGCTGTCCAGGTCCATGCGCAGTCCTCGTTGCATTTCGTTGAGCAACACCGGGGCGGTAGCATCGGCCCCCACAAAGGCCAGCTTACAACACAAGGCGATCTGAATCTCGTCCCCATCCTGCAGAACGTGCGCCCCCCGCAGCTCCTGACCGTTGACAAAGGTTCCGTTTTTGGAGTTGAGGTCTTGCAGAAGGTACTGGTCGCCTTCCACGGTGATCGCGGCGTGTCGCCGCGAGACTTGGCGATCCGGGATCACCACATCGCATTGAGCATCCCGCCCCATCAGCAAGATGGGTTGATCTACGAAATAGCGTTTACCCGGTGTCGGCCCTTCCACCATCAACAGCATGGGTACTTCCGAAACCATGTTGCGCCTCCTTCATCTTGACAAGAACCTTGTTCTGCGCTAATCTACACGCCGGGAACCGGCACGGCTGCGTGCCGTCCCCTTGCGAATTACGTGGCAATCGCCCCGGCGGCTTGTGGGAGCGAAAATCTGCCGAGATTGGGGAGCCGATCCTTTGGCCAAGACACTGGCACCCGGAACCGTCCTGCGGGGACGGTACAAAATTGTTGAGCTGGTAGGCCGGGGGGGCATGGGGGCAACCTACCGAGCCGAAGACCTGCGTCTGAAAGGGCGGTTCTGTGCCGTCAAGGAGGCCCTGCCCGACCCCGACGCCTCTCCACAAGAACTGGCCCAGAGCCGCAAGCAGTTTTACGAAGAGGCCAGCACCCTGGCCCGCCTGGATCACCCCAATTTGCCCAAAGTATCCGACTATTTTTCCGAAGGCGACCGCGATTACCTGGTCATGGATTTCGTCCCCGGTCAGGACCTGAAAGAGATTTTGACCAACGCCCTGCGCGAAGGCCATCCCCTCTCGGAGCGGCAGGTCTTGACCTGGGCCGATCAGCTATGCGATGCCCTGGAGTACATGCATTCCCAAGACCCGCCGGTGCTCCACCGGGACATCAAGCCCAGCAACATCAAGGTTACGCCCTCCGGCGTGGTCAAACTGGTGGATTTTGGATTGGTCAAGGTTCTGCTCCCCGACGACCAACGCACGATCACCGTTGTTCAAGGGCGGGGCACGGTCCAATACATTCCCCTGGAGCAGTACGGCGGCGACACCGGCCACACCGACGCCCGCTCCGACATCTATTCCCTCGGAGCAACCCTTTATCATCTGCTGACCGGGCGACCGCCCCTGGATGCCAAACAGCGTTTTCTCAAGCCCAATTCTCTGCCCGCGCCGCGCAGCCTCAACCCGGAGATCTCCCCCCAGACCGAACAGGCTATTTTGTGGAGTTTGGCAATGCATCCGGACGACCGTCCTGCCAGCATTGCCGAGCTACGGGATGCCCTCTTTGCCCCCGGCCCCCTCAGCCGGGCCGCCCGCCATCTCTTTGACCGGGAAGAGGTGGTGGTGCGGCTGATGCGTGCCAACCGCTGGCTGCTGGCCTTGTTGCTGGCCCTGTTTTTGGCCGCCGTTTACTTGACCGCCCACCCCACCTATATTCCCCCGGAACCGACGCCCACTCCGACGGTTACGGCAACTGCCCTCCCCACCGCCACGGCGACGGCCACCCCACGTCCTACCCCTACGGCCACACCGACCGTTACCCCCACGCCGACCATCACGCCCACACCGTGGCTGCGATAGCGACCCGCCGGGGCATCAGCCCACCAGCTCCAGAACCTCCCAAAGATCGCGGATCTCGTAGCGGAGTGCTACGTCCGGCGGGCGGGGTTTCCCTTTGGGGTTGAACCAGCAGGTGTCGATCCCAAAGGCATTTCCCCCTTGAATGTCGGAAGTCAGGCCGTCGCCGATGATGAGAACCCGGTCTTTGGGCGGGTTGCCCATGGCCTGGAAGGCGATCTCAAAGATGGCCGGATCGGGTTTGGCGACGCCCACTTCGCCCGAAATGATCCACGGGGAAAGGTATCTGCCGATGGAAGAGCGGCGGAAGCGAGGGCGTTGCACATCGGCCAAGCCGTTGGTGATCAACGCCATGCCGATTCGCCCGTGCAGGGTGCGGAGCAGTTGCTCCGCCCCGTCAGTGAGGAAGGTTGCTTCGGCCAGGTGGGTCAGGTAGCGGCGGCCGAACGCATCGGCGTCGAGGGCCGGTCCGACCGCCTCAAAGAGGCGGACAAATCGTTCTGTGCGCAATCGGTCTTGGTCAATCCGTCCCTTTTCATAATCCCGCCAAAGGGCGGCGTTGATGCGCCGGTAGGCGGCGGCATACTCGGCCCGGAACGGCCAACCGAACGCCTTAAACGTCCGGCGTAGGGCCGTCATCTCGGCACGGTCGTAATCAAACAGGGTTCCATCGGCGTCAAAGAGCAGCCAACGGTAGCGCATTGTGCCTCATCCCGTCATCTTGCAAATCTCTTGCGGAATCTGAACACACCGACGGCGAAAAAGGCCACGCCCAGGGCCGACGTGATGACGACCGTCAGCAGGATGTCGCCGGTGAGCGAGCCATCACCGCTTAGGAGCAGCTGCCAACCACGCACACCCCACCCCTGGGGCGTGAATAGGGACAGGGTGTTGGCCGCATCCCCCGTGCCCGGTGCGCTGCCCGCAAATATGCCTGCCATGCCCACCATGCCCAAGACCGTCAGCACCCCACCCAAGGCGACACCGGCCTGCCGCGTGTTCCGGAGCAATGAGATGAAAAAGATGCCGAAACCGGCGGCTACGATGATCAGACCGCCTGCCACCAGGACGACCGATAGCGGCTTCCCCCAGGGAATCCCGAAAAGCAGCGCGGTGGCGACCAACAGTACCGTCACCTGAACGGTCAGGATGAGGAAGGTGGAGATGAACTTGCCCCCCAAGATGGTGGAGGGGCGGGTAGGTGTGGTAAAAAGTCTGGACAGCGTGCCGTTTTCCTCTTCCCGCAGGATGGATTGGGCCGAGGCTGCGCCGGTGAAGAAAACATAAAAGACCATCATGCCCGCCGTGATGGAACCGATCATCCGGGCCAATTGATCGCCATCCGTTTCCCCACCATCGCCGGGAGACCGGACCTCCAGGATGGGATTTTCCTCCCGTTGGTATTGATCCCCCAACCGGCGCGACCAGTCGGCATACCGTTGGGTGATTTCGGCCAGCAAGGAGGCATCCACCGTCACCCCTCGTTCTCCCAGTTGCTCGGAGGCCGCCATCACGGCAATCTGGGAACCGGCCAACCCATCCACCACCTGGGAGATAAGCCCTTTGACGATGTTCGGCCCCAAGGTGAGGGTAGGGTCTTGGTATACCTCCACCGTGGCCTGCTGTTGGGAAAAAAGAGAGGCCGTCAGCCCCGGTGGGATGATGACGGCCACCGCCGCTTCCTGCCGGTCCACGGCGGCGCGGGCAGCGGCGGCATCGGGGGCTTCCGTCACGATCAAAACGTCGGGGAGGGAGCTTTGCAACGTATCTACCAGCAGCTGCCCTGCGGAAAAGCCCCCCTGTCCTTCATCCCGGTTTACCACCACGACCTGCGTCACCGGCAACTCAACTTTGCCCTCGGAGGCCGAACCTCCGAAGGCGAAATAAAAAAGGCCGGATGTCAGCAGCGGCAAGGCCAGGCCAAAAACCAGAAATGCCATGCTTCGAAAAGCCTGGCGCAGATCCTTAAAGGCAACGTCCAACGCTTTCATGGGTTCTCCCGGCAACTGCAAGCCTTACTCCGCGTCACGTATCCCGCAACGCCCGACCGGTCAGGTGCAAAAAGACCGCTTCCAGGTTCGGTTCCCGGATCTGAACCGAGGTGATGCGCACGCCGACCTCCGTTGCCGCCTCAAAAAGGCGGGGCAGGGCCAGGTTGCTATCGTCCACCAACAAGGTGGCACTTCCATCCTCTGTCGAAACCTGATGGACGCCCTCCGTCGCCCGCCAACGGTCCACAACCAGCTCCGCATCGGCGTTGAGGGTCAGGTCAATGCGGTCCAGCTCCCCCACGATTTTGACCAGCTCCTCATGGGTTCCGTAGGCGATCACCCGCCCCCGGTCCATGATGGCAATGTGGTCGGAAAGCTCCTGGGCTTCCTCCATGTAGTGGGTTGTGTAGAGGACGGTCATCCCCCGGCGGTTGAACTCTTTGACGCCGTCCAAGATGTTGCGGCGGCTCTGGGGGTCAATGCCCACCGTCGGCTCGTCCATGATGAGGATGGGCGGGCGGTGCAGCAGGGCAATGCCGATGTTCAGGCGCCGTTTCATCCCCCCGGAAAATTTGCTCACACGTCCCTTTTGCCGCTCGGTCAGGCCGACGATCTCCAAGACTTCCTCCACCCGCCGCTTGAGGGCCGCGCCGCGCAGGCCGTACATCTTGCCCCAAAAATCCAGGTTCTCGCGGGCGGAAAGGTCTTCATAGAGGGCGATCTCCTGGGGAACGACGCCGATGGACGCCTTGACCGCCATCGGCTCGCGGCGGATCGAATGGCCCATTACCAGGGCGTCCCCCTGGGTCGGTTCCAGGAGGCAGGCGAGCATGGAGATCGTCGTGCTCTTGCCCGCGCCGTTGGGTCCTAACAGGCTAAAGATCTCGCCTTTCTGAACGTCAAAACTTACGCCCCGGACGGCGTACACCTCGCCGAAATCTTTGTGCAGGTCCTGTACCTGAATCGCCTTGTCCATCTTTATTCCCTTCCGGAAGAGATACGACGGTGATCGGTTCTCCGTCCTCGCCGTGTCCCCTAGGTCGCACCCGCGGCCATGGTGTCCAACGCCAATTCCAATTCGGCCAGGGTGCGGGTGAGGCGGCAGGCCGGGGTGTTGCGCCCCTGCCGGTCGCAGAGCGGCCGACGGGCTTCCAGCACGCGGCGGACGACCTCCGGGTCGTAGCCCGATTCGCGGATTTCGGCCAGCTCCGAAATGACCAGCCGCCGACTGAGGGGGATGCCGTGGCGGGCCAAGATTGCTTTGTAATGGGCATAGTCTTCGGCCAGGTCCAGCGTCACCGACTCAAAGCCGTGGCGGGCAACCGTCAGCCGCGCCGAGTAACGCATGATGTTGTAGAAGAACATCTGATAGTCATCGGGGCGGGGTTCGATGAGGATCACGTCCACGTCCGGGTGCTGACGGCGCAGCTGCTTGACGTGGTAGTGCAGGCCGGAATGCATCATGATCCGCAGCATTTGGGAGGCGATGAATTGGGCGCCCTTTTTGCTCAAATAGCCGCCATCCGGCCCCAGAAAGGGGATGGAGTCTTTGCGTCGGTTGTCAAAGGGCACGAGGGGGTTGATGCAGATGACCAACCCGGCTCCCTGCTCAATGGCCAGGTCCAGGCTGGCGTTGCCCCGCAGCCCGCCGTCTACACATTCGTGGTCGTCCACGCGGACCGGTTTGTAGACCAAAGGCAGGGCCGAGGAGGCGGCCACCGCCTGCGAGATGGGCACGTGGGCGTGCTCTTCCCGGCTAAAGACGATGCGCTCGCCCGTGTCCAGGTCGGTGGCAATGATGTACAGGTCGCGGTCCAGGTCGCCGAAGCGGTTGCTTTGCCCCAGGCTTTCCAGCAGGTTGCGGGCGTACCCTTCCAATCCCCCGATGTCGTACAGCCCCGAAGGGAACGCTTCGGTCAGCGAAAGCAGCATGTCCAAGATCGTCATGTCGTCGGCGTGGCGGACGTAATGCGCCCAGGCGTGAAGCATCGTCTGCGGCAGGGAAAGGAATCGCTGCAAGAATTCACGGCCGTTGAGGCCGAACAGGTGTTGCCGCCGCAAGGCACCGACCTGGGGATGGTCCCCTTCCAGGGATTGGAGCATCGTTTCGGGGCTGAGGCCGGTAGCCATGCCCGCGGCCACAAAGGCCCCCGCGCTGGTCCCAACATAGATGTCAAAATCGTTGACCGTGCGGTCCACCAGCAGGTCGTCGATAGCCCGCAACGCGCCGATCTCGTACACCGCGCCGGTCAATCCGCCACCGGCCAGCACCAGAGCGGTTTTGGTTCTCTGCGTCTTCATGGTGCGCTGCGCCTCATCATTCCGCGGTTTTGTTGTCGTCAGTTGGGGTAGTAGGGGAATACCCGGTGGACCAACTCCAACAGGCGATCCAGGGTGAAGGGTTTGTGCAGGTAGTAAGAGATGGCCGGGTGGGAAGCCATGCTTTCAAAAGCGGCAGAGCCGTAAGCGGTCATCAGGATCACGGGGGTTCCGGGGTCCAACTTGCGGATCGCCTCGGCCAGGTCCAGGCCGTGGACATCGGGCATCATCAGGTCTACGATGGCCAGATCGCACGGAGCATCCGCCAACTTGTCCAGGGCCTCAAAGGCCGAGCCGGCCGTTTCGACCTCAAACTGCTCGTCCGTGAGGACCTGTTGCAGCAAACGCCGAATGCTCGGTTCGTCATCCACCACCAAAATTTTCGGCATCCAGGTCTCCTGGAAATGGAATCCTTGCGACCATTGTACCACAGAACGCCCTACTTGCAAACCCGACCCTTCCGACATGCCGGGGCAGGTGCATTTGCAAAATTCCGCACCGCAGAGGCGCAGAATTCGCCGGGGAGCAACCGGTTTTATACGGTTTCTTTGCGTGCCCTTGGCGTCCCCGCGGTGAAACCGGCGGCGGGAACATGAATGCGTTTGCCTTGTTTGACATGCTCCGGGGGCTGTGCTATAATTCCGTTAACGCTAACGGTCAAGTAAGTGGCGGCCCAAAAGCCGCGCTTTGTGGCCCTGCGGCCGGGCGTCCGCGCCGGGGGAAGTTCATTTGAAGAGGAGATTTCGCATGAAACAGGCAGATATTGGCGTCATCGGTTTGGCCGTCATGGGGGAAAACCTGATCCTGAACATGGAGAGCAAGGGGTTCACCGTGGCCGCCTACAACCGCACGGTGAGCAAGGTGGATCGCTTTCTCGCCGGGCGGGCCAAAGGCAAAAATATCATCGGCGCACACAGCATCCCGGAGTTTGTGGCCGCCCTGCGCCGCCCGCGCAAGGCGATGCTTATGGTTAAAGCCGGGCAGCCGGTGGACGACCTGATCGCGCAATTGCTGCCCCATCTGGAACCGGGCGATATTGTCATTGACGGCGGCAACAGTTTCTTTGGCGATACCATCCGCCGCTGCCGGGAGCTGGAGGCGCGGGGGCTGTTGTTCATCGGCACCGGCATCTCCGGCGGGGAAGAGGGCGCGCTCCGCGGGCCGAGCATCATGCCCGGCGGCAGCCCGGCGGCCTGGCCCCACGTCCGCCCCATCTTTCAGGCCATCGCCGCCAAAGTAGCCGATGGGACGCCCTGCTGCGATTGGATCGGCAGCGACGGCGCGGGGCATTACGTCAAAATGGTGCACAACGGCATTGAATACGGCGATATGCAGATGATCGCCGAAGCTTACTTTTTGCTCAATCGCTTGCTGGGCCTATCCCCTGCCGAGATGCACCGCATTTTCCGGGAGTGGAACGAGGGCGAGCTGAATAGCTACCTTGTCGGGATCACCGCCGACATCCTGGCCCATGTGGACCCGGAGACCGGGCAACCCCTGGTGGATGTCATCCTGGACGCCGCCGGGCAAAAGGGGACCGGCAAATGGACCAGCCAGAGCGCGTTGGACCTGGGCGTTCCGGCTCCCACCATCGCCGAGGCGGTGTTCGCCCGCTTTATGTCCGCCCTCAAGGAGGAGCGGGAGGCCGCCGCCCGCGTCCTCACCGGGCCGACGCCCCATTTCCGGGGGGACCGGGAGGCTTTGATCGCGGACATCCGCCGCGCGCTCTATGCCAGCAAGATCTGCTCCTACGCCCAGGGCTTTCAGCTGCTCCGCGCCGCCTCCGCCGAGTACGGTTGGGACCTGGACCTGGGCGGGATCGCCTTGATCTGGCGCGAAGGTTGCATCATCCGCGCCCGGTTCCTGGAACGGATCAAGGTGGCGTTCGACGCCGACCCTTCCCTGCCGAACCTGCTGCTGGCCCCCTATTTCCGGGAGGCCGTCGCCCGCAGCCAGGAAGCATGGCGGCGGGTGGTGGCGACGGCGGTACAAAACGGCCTGCCCGTTCCCGCCTTTGCCGGCGCGCTGGCCTACTATGACGGCTACCGCAGCGAACGGCTCCCGGCCAATTTGATCCAGGCGCAGCGCGATTATTTCGGCGCCCACACCTACGAGCGGGTGGACCGGCCCCGCGGCGAGTTTTTCCACACGGTTTGGCAAGAGCAGCCTTTGGCGGCGGAGCCTGGGGGGGTGGAGAATGCCTAGAAACGTCCTTGTGGCCCAGAGCGGCGGGCCGACGCCGGTGATCAACGCCTCCCTGCGGGGGGTAGTGGAGGGCTGCCGCGCCTATCCCGGCGTGTTCGGCACGGTGTACGCCGGATACCACGGCATCGAAGGGGTGCTCAAGGAGGAGTTGCTGGATCTTTCGGCCCAGCCGGAAGAAGAGATCGCCCTGCTGAGCACGACCCCGGCGGCGGGGGCCATCGGCACCTGCCGCTACAAGCTCCGTCCCCGGCAACGGGAGGATTTTGCGCGCGTTGTCCGGGTGTGCCAGGCCCATGACATCGGCTACTTTTTCTACATCGGCGGCAACGACAGCATGGACACCGCCCACAAGGTCGCCGCCCTGGCCGCCGAGCAAGGGCTGGAGCTGGTGGCCGTGGGCGTGCCCAAGACCATTGACAACGACGTGGGCGGCGATCTGCTGCCCGACGGGACCTTTGCCCTCATTGACCACACGCCCGGCTACGGCAGTGTGGCCCGCTACTGGGCGTTGACGGTGCAGAACGCCGACCAGGAGAACGCCGGTTCCTGCCCCTCCGACCCGGTGCTGGTGATGCAGGCCATGGGCCGCAAGATCGGCTTTATCCCGGCGGCGGCCCGCCTGGCCGACCCCCACCGCCGGATGCCTTTGCTCATCGCCCTGGCCGAATCGGGCCTGACGCTGCCCGACCTGGCCGACGCGGTGAACGACACCCTGCGGGCGCAGGGCCGCTGCTTGCTGGTCATCAGCGAGGGCTTCCCCGTGGGCGATCTGGGGGAGCGGCGGGATGCGTTTGGGCACACCACCTTTTCTTCCAGCGCCATGACGGTGGAACGGATCGTGGTCAACTATCTCAACGAAGTGGGGTTGGCCGCGCGGGGTATGGCGCGGGGCAACATGCCCGGCACCGATCAGCGGCATAACATGATTTATGCCTCCACGGTGGACCTGGAAGAAGCCTACCGGGTGGGGCAACAGGCGGTTCGCATCGCCGTGGAGGAGGGCAACGGCTACATGGCCACCATCCTCCGCCAACCGGGGCCGATCTACAACGTACGCTACGGCAAGGTCCCGCTGGAACAGGTCGCCAACTCGGAACGCCGCTTTCCCGCGGAATGGATCGCCGCCAATCGCCTGGACGTGCGCGACGAGTTCGTGCGCTACGCCCGGCCCCTCATCGGCGACGCCTGGCCGTCCGTCCCCCTGGTGGACGGGCGGCAACGGTTCGCCCGGCTGCGCCCCATCTTTGCCGAATGCAAACTGCCGGAGTATATCCCGGAGGGGAATCGTTAGGGGAGCGTAACTTTACACCGAAACGCGCCCCTTACTCCGTGCACCCACACGGTCGGCAGCAGAAGTTCCCGATTCGTAATTGGTCACCCTCCCGCAGGCTTGGAAGCGGCTTTCAGGTTGAAACCGGTTGCCCGTCGGGCAAAGCCGACGATTTCAACCGGTTTGCCGGCCTGCGGGAGGGTCGGCCGAGTAGTAACCCCGATCCAACCTTTTCATCAAGAGTTGTAGTGCCCCCCAAAAACTGGACAGGTGCGATAGTTAATGTACAATGAGTCCAGGAAGGGGGAAACCGAATGGCAAAGCGGCGAAACTTCAAATTGACGTGCTGCTGGCTGTTGGCGCTGCAATCAGTATGGCCAAGTGCGGTCAGGCCTGGCAGAACGGTTACGCTGGGCGGCTCATCCGTACCATCAAAGAGGAAGAAGCGGACCGATCCCCGGCTCACCGCCAAGGATGAAAATCTCCGGCGGCTCGCGCCGGGGGCGGTGGCGGCTCAAGTCGCTCCTTTTGGGCCTGCGGCCGAGCGTCCGCCTACGCGGACGCTCCCGCTCCCGCCTGCATGGCAGGCGCGCCCGCACAGGCGGGCGGTCGGCCAACGGCCCGCGAATGAATTTGAAAAAACGAACATTTCTCTACAAATTGATGGTACTGAGTTGAATATTTCTGCGATTTCTCGTAAAGGGAAAATGGACCCTATTGTGTTCCTGCACGGTTTTGGGTCTACAAAGGAAGACTATGCAGATATAATCATGCGAGAAAGTCTTGGCGATTATCCGTTTTTGGCCTATGATGCACCCGGTTGTGGAGAAACTTACTGTTCAGATCTAGAAAAAATATCCATCCCCTTTTTAGTCAAAACTGCTTTGGCGGTTTTAGATTACGCTAATATCGAGCAATTTCACTTGGTTGGACACTCAATGGGGGGATTAACTGCGTTGATGTTGGCAAATCAAAACCCTGAAAGAGTACTCAGTTTTATCAATATTGAAGGCAATCTCGCGCCCGAAGATTGTTTTTTGAGCAGACAAATTATCGAGTATCCTGCGTCTAATGCAAATGAATTCTTTGAGCGTTTTGTAGAACGCACGTATCATACCCCCACCTACTCAAGTCCACTCTATGCAGTAGGCCTTAAACACAAAGTACGGGCTGAAGCCGTGAAAGGCATCTTTTTATCTATGGTGTTTTTATCAGATCATGGGGAACTCATGGACAAATTCGTAAACCTACCGTGTCCAAAATTATTCATGTATGGAGAGCAAAATCGAAAACTTTCATATTTAAGCTACCTAAAATCCAAAGGAGTCAGACTAGCTGAAATCTCCGAGTGCGGTCATTTTCCTATGTACTCCAACCCCCCAATGATGTGGCGCGAAATAGCAGATTTTCTAAAATCTTTATAGAGAATAGTGATGAACAGAAAACTAAGACAAAGGTATTTACTCCATCCTTTTGCGCGTCTCTATGAGGACATTTTTTGCTGAATTGCGCAATAAATTTGTGTCATTGACAGGGGTTATTAAGCGAAATCCTTGCTCAGATAATTTTGCCGCATTTTCCGGCGTGCTTGCATGTATGCCGGCAACACGCTTATGTTTAACGACCTGCTTCATGATTGTGTTTAGCGCGTTTTCTAATTTGGGGTCGTTCAAATCTCCCAACCCAGCCAACCCCATACTGATACTTAAATCTACAGTTCCTATATACACACCATCCAGTCCGGGTGTGGTTATAATCTCGTCAAGATTTTCTAAGGCTTGGGCTGTTTCAATCATTGCCAAAGTTATGATCGTTTCGTTTGCGTTCTCAAAATAGTCATCGCCTGCATAAGTATTTGCTCGTATTGGACCATAGCTTCGGTACCCAAGAGGCGGATAGCGACATGCGCCTACAAAAGCTTCTGCTTCTTCACGATTGTTAATCATTGGACAAATAATACCGTAAACACCTGCATCTAAGAGCCGCATAATGGTGACCGGCTCATTCCAAGGAACGCGAGCCAGGGGTACGGCATTCGTTGTTGAGATGGCTTGCAACATAGACAAGGCTGTTTGATAGTCGGCCAAACCATGTTGCATGTCAATGGTGATGGCATCATAGCCCGTTTGCGCCATTATTTCCGCTGTCCATGCGTTTGGTATAGTTAACCACGCATTGATTGCAGTTTTACCTTCTTGCCACAGTTCTTTCAGCTTGTTTTTTCTCATTTTCTATCACTTTTCTATTTTGGCTTGTCCAAAGCCATCGCCTGCTTTTTTGTACTCAGGTCTTGGGGGGCTGAAAATGTCTAGCACTACTGCACCAACATCCTTTGTACGGATGCCATGGGGCACACCGCCGGGGGTATGCCAGAAATCGCCTGCTTTTGCTAAATACTCTTCATCGCCTTGAATACGAATACATTCTCCTTCCAATAAGACCCCCCATTGTTCTTCATCGTGACTGTGGATTTTTCCAGCCGAATTAGGCTCAATTTTCACAATAGAAAGCATGACATTTTCGCCTACAAAAACGCGAGCACTCAAGCCATCTGCAAGTTTTCGCTCTATCCCTTTTGTTTCAGCGTGTATGTTGAATACCCATTCAGGAATTTGTGCAGTGTTTGACATTTTTTCTCCTTGCCTTTTACTCTTTTTGAACTGTTACATGATTAAAACACCTAACGGAGCCGCGGATAAGCCGCCGGCGCCGGCCCACGAAGCCCGACCGAGGGGAGGGCTTGGTGGGCCAGCCGGTCGGCTTCATCCGCTGGTTATGCGGCGAAGCGCAGCGAAGCCGCGATAACAAGCGGATGGCCGGAGCGCAGCGGAGGCATCCGCGGCTCCGTTATGGCGGCGAGCGAAGCCGCCGCCATAACGACCGATATAAGCCGCCGCGCCGATTTTGCAGGACCACCTCCGCCTCAAAGCCCACACCGACTGCAAACGCCTCGCTGCTCGCGCGCCGACAGGCGCGGTCGGCTTCATGCGGTGTTATGCGACCTTTCCTTAAAGCAGGTTACGCTGCAAAGCCGCTGTTAGGTGTAAGTTAAGTGGATTGTACCCCTTGGATAGCTTATCCTTGGTCAGCCCGATGAATGCATTATCATGCGATTGAAGCCCTGCAAGAAATACCATACTACCATCATAAAAAAAATAATAGTGGCAGTCGCACCAGCCGTCTTTAGTGCGTACGGGATGCCTTGTTGTTCGGCCACCCATCCGAAGACAGGGGAAAGCACAAAGAACATCACCCGCGATGCCAAGCTCGCTATCGAGAGTACAGTCGCCTGTTGATCACTGGGAATACGATCCAACATCTTTGAATGTACTACGGGAACCCGCAATCCCCTGGTGACTTGAAGCCCAAAGATGAAGACAAAGCTCCACAGAGCCAATGCGCTACTCATCAGAAAGACCGAGCCTATCATGAGCGTTGGGAGTATGAACAGTAAGATACTGTACCGAGTCGCTCGCTGAACGGCGTCGGCATAGCGAGAAGCTAGAGCCGCGACTAGATTAAACGCCGCAAACACAGCACCGAAGTACAAAACGGGCAGTCCAACTAGTTTCATGTACGGCTGATAGGCCCACAGGATAATGAGGTCAAAGGAAACCAAGAGGGCAAAGTAGACAGTTAACCATGTGAGTAGCCTGTCCTTGACGATCAGTCGGAAGCCTTCAGTCAACACTTGCATATAGGATTTCTGGCTGGTTTCTCTGGAGGATCTCGGTTCGTACAACGAGAAGGTGATAAAGGTGCAGGGAACTGTCGTGACCAGGCTCGCATACATCGTCCAGCGATAGGAGTAATTGCCGATGATACCCCCTAAAATTCCACTGACTGCCTGGGCGGTCAATTGAAGTGCCACAACCCTGCCCATCACCGCGCTGAAGTCGTCGCGCCTACCCAGATGACTCAGCGTCTTGTGTATGAAGGCGGAGTCAGCGCCAGAGATGAAGCTGGTTCCAACGGCTGCCAAGATCTCTGCGACAAGAAAGTACCAGAAGCCGTCTCCAATGCTGTATAGGATGAGCGAGCAGACGCCTGCGACCGTGGCCCAAAACAGGGTAAATCGCTTTCCAATATAATCAGCAAGTGCGCCCGATGGAGCCTCGAGAATGACCATAGTCAGACTATGGAGACCCTTGATCAAGTACACTTGGGTCATCGTAACGCCGTTCTGGAGCCAGAAAAGCACGATAACCGGCTGCCAAAAAACGATCCAGAACAGCACCGCGAAAGCGTAAAATTTCCGAATGTTTGCCTCTAATCGTCGTATATTGTTATTCATGAGGATGCCTTCCAACTTCGGTGCTTGTCACGAATAGTGATACATCTATTAACAGGCAATATCTAGCTGACCGGCAATGGCTTCTAGTTCTCTACGCTGCGCGTGAGTTAGGTCTCGCCCAAGGCAGTACCGGAGGCTCTCGCTCAGCAGCCTATCGGTGACACCCATCTGAGCGAGCTGCCTCGTTAGTTTGGCTGCACCTATCACTTCTTCGGCCGTGCCGAAGTCCATGAGCATACGCAGGCCAGCCAAAGCGAACCCGACATTGCTGTCGTCGAGCCATCGCGTAATCCGATTACCCGCAATTCGGTTTCCAGCATTTAGGTCATAGACCGCCTGCTGGACATCTCGTTGGATAAAGTGCTTGCGTGCCAACTTGTCTGCCGTCGCACTTATCTGGTTTCGCAGGCCATTGAGCGTTTCATCGGAGATCGAGCGGGCACGCATGCGTGACCAGGTTTCTACGATACTTCGAAAGAATGCCAGCACACCTATGGACGAAGGATAGTCGCCTACAATCCTATACTGCCGCAACATAGCATCCAAGTGACCAGCAGTGCCTCGCATGCTCTGAAAGGCTAGATCACGAATTATAGGATCATCTGGAAGAACATATTCCGGCAGTTCAACTAACCGATCTGTTCCTGAAAATACATAGTGGCTAGTTACAAAGTCATGCCGCTTGCTAGCCACAATTTCAGCGCCTGGAAGTGCTTGGACAAGCGGGAAAACGGATACCGAAATACCGTACTCGATGTAGTCAACGAGTCTGCGAACAATCTCAGGAAGGTCGTTCTCGGCGACAGTGGGGTAGAATGGAATAGCCGTTACACGTGTGAAATATCCAGCATCATGCGCAATATAGGGCGCGGTGATGAATTGCTCAAATGAGTCCTGAGGACCGAGCTTGCCGCAATCTCGAGCAATCTTCTCGACTGGACTTTCAATACCCATAAGAACGGCTCGGAAGCCAACCTCACGTAGCGCACATAAGATGGATGGGGTGATCCCCATCGGTACCGTCTCGATATAGAATACTTTTCCACAGGTTGGGGCATTCGTCTTGAGATATTCGATTAGATCAAGACAATATCTCCCGCGAAGCAGGAAGTCATCATCGTCAATGAGAATTAGGTGGACATCTGGATGGGCTTGCATTAACCGATTGAACAGGTCGATAGTTTCTGATGCCGACAGGAAGAAGATATGTTCATCAAACTGAGTCAACTGACAGAACTTACATCCTCGTGGACAGTTGCCAAACGTCGTCATTACCTTGGCCGCCTTCGGCTTATACAGATAGTTGGCTGGATGCAAGGGGAATTCAGTTGAACGGATTGAGATCCATGAGGAAGCAGAGGGCTCTGATCTGCCTAAACAGACTCTCGAATGTGACACATAATCGCCGGAGTATTGAGTAGCGCTTCTTGTTTCCGAGTACACAAGTTGAACTGAGATGTTCAGATCGTCGGGAGAACATATAGCCATTGCCACACCGGGCGACCAGTACTTTTCTGAGTAAGGTACCATACGAAAGTCAAACGCATTGGCAAGTACCCTGCGTTCGCTACGTAACAATGATCGCTTTTTTGCAGAGCAGATGTCAATCACCCGGCCCTTATGGTAAACAGCAATGTACAGATTGGGGATATGACCAAACAATGCTACGTTATCTCGCTCATCGCGCGGTCCACAGAAGTCGGAGGAGAAAATCATGTCTCCGAAACTTGGTTCTCCATACCGACCGATTACAATTTCAATAGGAGTGTAGCGCAGGTAGAGTCCGCGACTGAAATAGACCCCCATGCCGCCGCCCACAAGCCGAGGATTCAGTCCATCATCCTGAAATTGGTCAAGAAGGTCAGACAAATAGAAAACTGTATCGAGTTCTCTCTCGCCCAGGAAATTCGAGGCAAATGATACGAACCAGATGCGCTCTATGAGAGTTGCAATAGTTTCCTCAAGCTCTCTATACTCCTGTTCTCCCAGAGCAAGATTAAAGACGCGAGTCTCTACACCCAGCAGAGAAAGAAACGATGCAACATAGTAGACACCGAAAGGTGGTAAAAGGGCGCGTCGTTGTCGGAGATGATAGCCTAATGTGGGTCTTGGGGTGGGTACCTGGGCGCCCACATTTGCTACAAAAACGACCACCGGGCCGTCAGGTAGGGGCGAGTAGTCAAGATTGTAAACCGATAGTCGGTTGATGGAATCTTCTATAAGAACTGCTGCCGTTCGAGAGAAGGTGTTTATCCCTTATCGCGCAGTTGCCGCAGTCGCTCTATGGTTTCTGCTCCCAAAGTGCCCAATCCCTTCACTTTGCTGAGTGGCAAATGGACTACGCCCCAAACGAATCGATAGCGATCCTCAGGACTAAGGCAAAATAAGCCATGCGTAGCCGAATCACGACTTAGGACTGAGACAAGGCGTGTGAGTTCTTCCTCGGACAGGCTGCGGAGCTCATTTTGCAAGATTTCTATAGCCATTGCTCGTGCCCTCCCATACTGTAACAAAGTAGCCGCATAACGCTATCGAGCTCAGCCGCTGCGACCGAGGCGGCGAGCAAAGCGAGCCGCCGAGGGAGCAGTCGGCTGAAGCGAGCAGTTAGGTACAGTCTTATAGGCACAGTCCTATATGTAGTACTTGAAATTCGGCTTCCGGTGAGAGACTATAGGGTTTGAGACAAGAATCTCCCCCACTGCATCAGAGAATTTAATGGTGACGGGTTCAGCATCCCCCAAATGGCAAGCATTGTAGTTCAATTTTGTTAGTCCAAGAATATCTTGTGCAACACGCTCGATCTGAGCATCTCCGTGCTGAACATCAATACGCAGTGGGACAGGAATCTCCCATCCGTCATAAGTGGCAATTCGTGGCTTAAAACCGGTCCCCCACAACAGACCCGCACGGTCACTGATTCTCCAGAATGTACCGCGGAGTACCGGCATATTACCAGCCCGGTAGAGCCTCGGGCCATATCTGTGCGCCCGCCGCACTCTAATGCCTACAAGCTTGACATTACTAGGACAGGCCTCCTGATAGCCTTCAAACTCCTCTTCGCTTATCGTGGAACGTGAATGCAGGAAAATCTCAGTGAGTTCCTTGCCTTCAAGATCTCGATAAGTTTCCAGAACACCTCTCAAGAGGTCGCGCGCTGTAGGTTTGTCTAAATGGAACTGCTTATCCTGAGGCGAATACCAGGGGCCATACTCGCCAAGGAACACTACACCATCACCAGTATCTAAGAACATCTGAGCGGCACAACAAGCCGTTCGTTCATCGACTCGGCGAAAAGCGATGCCAATGTAACACACCCCTTCTCGTGCCGTAACCAAACGCCAGGGTTTGCCACCGCATTTGTAGTAAAGGGCAGTACTAAGATTCCACATACGATCCGAAATTGGGGTCATGCTTCGCCGAATAGGAGGATTCTCGTTGCCGAGATTCAATGTGGATTCACGGATGATCTGCAGCGGGATCTCAAACTCCATTGATCGTGCTTTTAACTGACGTCTAAAATCGCGCGACAGATGGTATTGTCTAGGGTCAAAACTGTCAAACATCTCCAGCTGCCCAGCCTTTCTTGCGCGCAACCGGCTCCTCGGTACCGCTGGACCCACGGGACTGGACACACGCGATTGAGGACGACAGTTAAGCCAGACTTCATCAGGAACAACACAAACAGCCACATCGATTTTTTCATCACGGATACTCGCCTTGCGGAGACCCTCAAGATAGTACTCAACAACCTTAAATGCGCGCTCGTGAGCATCTCGAAGGCGAGAATCCCTGATGATCTCATCATGATCAATGACGTATGACCAAACGGGATCAGGTGACCATCTCGAGCAAAACGCAGCTTCAAACCCAGGGAAGGGGGGCCAAAGGCGTCGGTCCTCTCCAGGAGCCCCAATAAATGGCCGGTTCATCACTTCCGACCAGGCCTTAAACTGAGCCAAACCTTCGTCGGTTCCAAGCACAATATAGGTTAGCGAGCTAGGCTGTGACGGCAAATCCGCGTCAAAGGGTCCAAAAAGGGCAAGCCCGTCACGCGGATCCTTTACGCGCTGCCCATAACGGAATTCCAACTCCGGTTCGCTAAAGACAATAACTGATTGGGTCATCTTAGATCTCACATTGACCGAACCGATCATCTAGTCACTCCACTTCTCGCCCAGTCAACCAAAGGACATTTACAAGCGGTCCAAGACGTCTTCGTTAACGCCCACTGGAGCCTCTAGACTCAATGGACTTGCATTGAGGATAATCTGTTCCTCCCATCGCTTCCCGATGACGATCTTACCATCATCGGCAAGGTATTGACATATAGCAAGCAAGCGATCAAGCCATTCTTTGTTCCACCAGTCCTTACACAGATGCTTCCGACGCGAGATCGCAGTGCGCCTTGGTAGCGCACGCCCAGAAGTGTCCGCCAGTCGAACCCTGACATAAACAAGCACCACGAATTTGTCAAATAGGTCCTGAGCAACCGAGAAGACTGGGGCCAGGTGATATCGATATTGTTCAGAACCTGCAGGCCGCCAGAATTTTCGCTGCCCGGTAACTCTAACAGTGCTTCTTGATCCGTCAGGACGCACAAATTTCAAGCGTCCCCCCTCAACAAGCCCCCACGGGAAGTAATGCAGTCTTGTGTCAGGACAGTATCTCAAACCCCTTTCGTGACATTTGACGATCAGAGACTTTCTGAGAAGTTCGGAGACGAGGTCCTCCGATCTAATTCCATCAATATCCCTGACATGCTGCCAGAATTGATCGCCTGCCGCTCTCAGCCGGTACTCTTTGGTAATAGACGGTGGCGGTTGATGAAAACTCAGAAAGAGAGTCGGATTGACTCTACGATAAGCCCACACGAATTGAAGTTGCTTAAGATTTCCCTCTGGGATGCTGACCCCCGCTTCGAAACGGTGAACGGCCTCAGGTAGTCTTTCAACTCTCAGGCAATTGGAAACCAACAACTCGGGCCGGTCCGATAAAACTTCCTTTTCTAAGAAAGATTGAGCTGCAACCGCTCTTCCGTGAAACAACGGCCTAGGGCAAGCTATAGATTCAAGTTTCTTCAACAGCTGCTGAAGACCGCTTGCCCAGTTCTGCTCAAATGGTATGAAGACTAAAGATCGTGCTGCGTGGTCAAGTTGATCGGGGGTCACTCCGTCAACATTTATGGGAATGAGAAAATCAATGTTACGTTCACTGCCGATGCTGAGAGCAAGAGCACGTTGGCGCATCACTTCTGGATTGCGTAAGGAGGCATGAGAGTACAGAGCGACAACCCTAAAAGTCCGATGCTTCATTGCCTTATCAATATCGTCGGGACAAGTTTCCCCACCAAGCAGATTTAAGCGCTCGCACCAGACAAGGTAGCCTTCTGCCATCAATTTTCTCGTCAGCCATTCAGCAAGCACAACGTCTTCTGGTGCATAGCTGATGAATATATGATCTGCTTCCACCGGAGTAGAAGGGGAAACATAGGCAGCAAGCAATGCTGGCGGGAAAATGTGCGGATGGTTTGCTTTGACCTGTGAATATTGCACATCAAGTAAGATGCGGAGACGTTCAGCCCCATAAAGATCCAATTCCCAACCAAATTCGTCCTGTATATAATTGACAGCCTCGTCTCTTTCGCCAGCCGTGAAAGTTGCTGTTGTGATAAAGACGAGCCGATCGCATGTGTGACCATACTTCTTTATCTTTGCAGCATCTTCCGCGAGTTTTGCCCTCCAGTCTTCCCGCACGCTGTAGGCAAAGATAGTCGTCCGCCCGGCTCTGTCGACATGAACTGCATCACGCCCTTTGTCGCTAAAACCACCGAGGGGTTCAATCGAATGATACCCCTCGAGCGACATTAAGTCGTGACAAAGCCGCTCAAATTGAAAATAATCCGTCACACTTTGAAGGCAGTAGATCGTAACATCTGCTCCCACCAGTCAACCCTCCTCTTCATCAACCAATTAGGCCAAGCGTGCCTAACTATTGATTATACAGCATCCGTCTTCCCCTCCCTGTCGGGGGTTTATACGGAATCCACCTAACCCGCTCCCTGGGTTGCAATCACGGAAACCCTACACTGGCCTGGACATTGTACACCGATCACCCTGCGCAGACTTTTGAACACACAACAACTGTGAGCGAATCATAGCCGAGTGACGCTCTGCGAGCCTGC
>Ga0256914_1000083_pt1 | contig 90338 bp, 127 predicted proteins | sample HulkmetaG_FD_191571 | JGI IMG/M metagenome (GOLD analysis project Ga0256914, IMG submission 191571) | Hydrothermal chimney microbial communities from Main Endeavour vent field at the Juan de Fuca Ridge, Pacific Ocean - Hulk | ecosystem: Environmental > Aquatic > Marine > Hydrothermal vents ...
AACAAATCATATTTTACATTTAAAATTTTAAATTCTCTATTTATTTCTTCTATATCTTTTTTAAAAGATTTTATCTCATTCTTCAAAGATATTATCTCTTCCTTAAGAAGGGATATTTCTCTTTCAATAACTTTTCTAAAATCAGCAATGTCAACCTTCCTTCTCTTCATCACCGTCCCCCGCTAATCCTAAACTTACTAGCTACACTATTAGCAACTTCAAATATTTCGTATTCATCATCAAAGAGTCTTCGTAACGTAACCCTCTTAGCATCAGAAACACCCCTATCGAAAGAAACATTGATAAATATCCCACTTTTTGGGAATGAATCATCGATTGGTATTCGGACCATTCCAATAGCTGGTGATAGGCTGTTAACGACAACTTTACAACGTGTGCAAACTAGATAACTAGATAATGGAAACAGGATTTCACCACAGCATGGGCACTTTGGGATATGTTTATTTTGCAATACAATATTTTCAGTTACCGTAATTTTATCTTTTCCTAATAAGCTACAAATCAAAGATTCATCCAACCCTTCTTTATATGGTATAACAATAAGATTGTGTACTAGTATCTTGTCACCAAATGCTGAAATGTCACGATCATTCATTTGAGACATACTTGCGTTTACCAAAATAACAGGATACTCCTCTGGTAGATGCACCAACTTCATATCCTCATAAAATACAACAATGGCTACTGAGAAATCTTTATTCTTCATCTTCTTCCTCCGTTTCCAGGTTCCACAAAAAATCTACAAACACTTTTTCTACTTCATTTGGAGACAGTTCTACAAAAATATCACACAAATTGTCATATTTTACAGACTGTATAATACCTATTTGACGTAGAAAATCAACAAATGTAAAAATGGTTAAAGGGTATTTGTTCAGGATTGTATCATTTATTACATCGGAGATGAATTTAAACACTTCTTCTCTAAGTTCGTGATACCACAAAATATCATTCACAAGACCATTCCGGAGCCGCTCTGTTATTTTGTCAAAATCGTATTTTAAAAATGGATGATCCGCACAGGCTTCAGTCTTATACTTTTCTTCCATCCTGGAAACCATCATATTCCAGAGTTTCAAAATTATGTGTTCCATCTTTCTCCTACCAAGACCAGGTTATGTCTGATTTTATGTATATCTGCTTTATGCCGTTTTTTATGCCTACATAAGATTTTATGTTATGCCAATTTTTATGCCTATGCCAGTTATGTCTGTTTTTATGCCTGTATAAAATTTTATGCTCATTCACAACTCCCGGTGGTGGAGCCACACTCATCGCAGTAGAAACAGGAACCGCGACGTCTCATCACGGCTCCGCACTTAGTACATAGAATACCATGAGATTCGTCTTCTTCAACTTCTTTTTCTTCCCTGGTAAGGAATTTCTTTTCAAGGTAGCGAGCAAGATAGTCCAGAATAGAAGAAGCAGAAGGGATCTCTGGATCTCCTGTAAACCCAGATGGATCAAAGCGCATTCCACGAAACTTCCTTATGATGGTCTCTAGTGGGACTCCATGTTGGAGCGCTATCGAGAAGAGAACACAAAGCCCATCAAGAAGCCCGGAAAGAGTAGATCCTTCTTTGGCCACTTGAATAAACACTTCTCCAAGATCACCAGATGGATAGGTGCCGGTGATGACATAGAAGGAAGTGTCTGCTAGACGGGCTTTGTGTATCGTGGCATTTCTTTCTTTTGGGAGCGGAATACGTTTAGCTGGTTTGGGAGAGATAAGTCTTTTCTGGTTACCAGCATAAAGGGCCTGCACGGCCTTACTTCCATCTCGATAGACCGTTACCCCCTTAAGTCCCAGTTTCCAGGCAAGAAGGTAAACATTTTCAATATCTTTCGGTGTTGCTGAGTTTGGTAAGTTTACCGTCTTTGAGATAGCCCCGGAGAGCCATTTCTGGGCGGCGGCTGAAACTCGCAAGTGTTCTTCAGCAGAGATAACATATTCAGGATTTGATGAGACTGCTACCTTAAATAATGCTTTAAGAGAAGAAGGAAGCCACTTTGGCGGCTCTCCAGTCTCAGAGAATATCTGGATGGCTTCTCGTGCCGTCCTACCATCAAAATGCTTTATAAGCACCATTTCAAAAGCAGGTGTTGGGATAGTAATAGTCTCTCCATCCATGAGTCGCTTCTGGATCGTGTGGGCATAGAACGGTTCAATTCCAAAAGATTCAGCTCCCATAATGAAAGAGATGGTTCCTGTGGGTGCCTGGAGAGTTACCTGCTCATTGGCAAACGGTTTCTCCGGATCTATACTATCCCAAACAGATAATACCTGCTGGTCAAAGAGATCGTTTGAATCTGAAAAAGTCTCCTTTGCCTGGCCCTTCCAATAAAGGATAAGTTCTTTGTGATCTGGATTGTATCTTTCATAAGGTTGGAATTCTTCAGCAAGAGCGGCTGAATGTTTGAAAGCAAGACCATGCAGAAGAGCATAAAAACGTTCCACCTGTCGTAGCATCTCAGGAGATCCATGAGCTAGTCCAAGATCAAGACAGGCCTTTACGACATTCGTAAACCCGATCCCAATCGCTGCGTATTTCTTCGTCTCCTTTGAGATTCTCTTATCAGGATAATAGGCATTGTAACAGATAGCTGTCATTGCATAGACGAGCGTCTTTACAACCTTATCAAATGTCTTAAAGTCAAAGTTATTGTTATCATCGTAAAACTTTGCTATGTTAATAGAAGCTAAATTACACGAACTAAAGTTATGTCCACAGAATTCTGAGCATGGGTTAGTCGCATTTATTGTATTACTTTTGTCGCAGTTAAATCTATTAATTGTATCAATAAATACTAATCCTGGATCACCTGTTTTATGAGCCGCCTCTACAGCTCTCATCATTATATCTCTTGCTCGTACTACCTTGGTAATGTCTTTGTATTTAGAGCCCTGTAAGACCCACTCCTTATCATTTATTACAGCATTCATGAAATCGTCTGAAGCACCAATGGAAATGTTTACTGACTGAAAGGCCACTTCTCCAAACGGATCCTTTATAACTTCGTTCTCAAGAAGGACTCTGGCCTTGTTCTCTTCATGGACTTTGCAGGAGATGAAGTCGAAGATGTCTAGATGGTCTGCATTCAAGATAACAAGCTTTGCGGCCCTTCTAAGCCTCCCACCTGATAAGACTACCTCTGCTCCCGTGGCAGAGAGTTTAAGGAATGAAACAGGCCCTGAAGCAGATCCACCTGAAGAGAGCGGTTCAAGTTTTGAACGCAAGGGAGAAGTGTTGTAGCCTGATCCTGCTCCAAGTTTGAATATGCGGGACTCCAGAGAAAGGATGTCGTAGATGGAGTCAAGGGTGTCTTCTATGGCAAGGACATAGCAGGCAGAGCAGAGTTGCGGGCCAGGAAGTCCCAGGTTGAAATAGACAGGCGAGTTGAAGGCAAAATACCCATTTAACTGGAAATACATAAGAGCATCGTAGAAGGTTTTTACCTGCTCATCGTTCCACTTATAGAGCTTTTTGGCCCAGGAAGAGAGTGCACGGGAGACACGATCAAACATCTCAACTACTGATGTCTCTGTCTTCTTAGCGGAGTTACAGAGATAACGGGATGCTACTATCTTTGCCTGGGTTTCATTCCACCACGATGGAACTTCTATCTCCCTGGTTACAAGATTTCCATTGTTGTCGTAGAATGACACGCTTCTCTTTACCAGATGAACTCCATAAAGAGAATCCGGCATGGGCGTTCTCCTTATTCTGATTTTTTCTCAATAGCTTTTTCAATAGCTGATTTGAGAACTTTTAGGGTCTCAAGGGATAGTTTATCAAGATAGAAAGAAATGTTCGCTTCTTCGATAAGAAGATCAACTGCAGAAGGCTCCAGTTCAATAGTCACTCTAGGAATCAAGTCATCGGAATCCACCTCAATTGCAAGCCGTCTAACACACGGCATTGAATACCCATCTACATCAAATTCCACATCAGGATACTTACCAGAAAACACTCTTTTAAAACGGATAGTTGGAAATTTAGACATAGCAACCCTCCTTATTGTGCTGTGCTATATTGATGAAAGTTGTATTTTTGGGCGTATTCCTCTGCCTTGGTGATGAGCCAATCAGGAATGCCAAGGGCAGGGCCGTATTCCTTAAGTATCCTTAGCTCCTTCTCATAGTCTGTATCTATGCGGAAGCGGATCATTTTATCCACTATCTCCTTTGGAAGAACTACCGTAGGATGTTCAGCGGCAGAAGGATGCCTAAACTTGTTCTTGTCTCCTACCTGATACTTTCCCCAAACAGCAAGGAAGTAGGAAAGGCCTGATAGCGGGTGAATTCCTTTCCCGCCCTTATCCAGGTAAAGAACTGTCTTTGATGGTTTGTCTCCTTTAAGCATTCTTGTTTTGTCTGCCACGGCAAAGAGGAAAAACCCTGGGAGATCAGGGTTTGTTACTTCAGACTCCCTTGTAGCTTGCAAGGCCAACCCACATGTTCGCAGGAATGTTATTCCCGTCCCACCTGATTTCTTAGGAGTGGAACTCATAGAGTTAGGGTCAAGGTAGAGATGATTGGCTGCAAGAATGAATGAAGATTCAGTCCTGTCTAGATAAGGCCCTATCTTTCGTAGGTAGTCTTTCACTCCCTTTGCTACCCTTCCCATATCAGCTGAAGTGGAAGTAAGAGACTTCTCATCCTTTACATAGGCCCCAATGGAGTCAATGGCTATCATGATGTTAGGCGGCGCATCTGATTCAAATATCTTAAGGGAGTGCTCCATCAGCTGATCTACTGTGGCACACTCATAGGGCGGGACATAGATGAATCTCTCAGGGGCTATTCCAAGGGAAAGAAGGTGGGGTTCTTCAAGGGCCCCTTCTCTGTCAAACCAGAGGATAAGATTTTCTGGATTGAGGTCTAGAAAGACACGGGCGGTGCGTAACATGATGTACGTCTTACCAGTAAGTGACCAACCGTAGAGTTCAGATATTCGGCGGACAGGAAAGCCGCCGCCAAGGATGAGATCAAGAGAAAGGATACCAGTTGATACCCTGGGGAGTTTCTCTACTTTGGTGGATAGTTTCAGAAGTTTCTTTATTTCCTCAGCTGTCTTCGCCATACTTTATCTCCTGAGCTATGTTTTCAATATCAAACCCATACCTGTCTATCAGGTGGGCTATCTTCTGGAATCCAAGATGTGGGAAGGCTTTTTCTGTTCTGTGGAAGAAGTAGGGATAGAAATAACCTGAGAAAGAAGGAGAGTTGATATAGTAAAGAGTCCCTTCCTGGCTATGGAATTCCTTGATGGATCCTTTCAAGATAGCAGGGATGATTGTTTGGTAGTTTGCTATGATTGGCTTGTTTATGTATACCTGGTAAGTCTCTCGTATGATGGCCCGGATTGGCTCTTCGACATCTATGATGGAGAAAGAAATAGATTTTCCTGTATTGCCAGAGGCAACAATGGCTGTCATGATGGCCCGTGCTATGGTTGTTGAGACAAGACACACCTTCTTGTCTATGACACATACATACCGTGTCGTTATCATGGAATTGAAAGATTCAGGAGACACTAGAATGTTGTAGCATACAGGGCACGAAGCCAAATGCCTCATAGATGGTGTATTTGTATGTCTCCATAGACACGGTATGAGATGTGTCTCACTCCAGAAGGATTTGATAAGGCTTGAAAGATTACCCTGGTCAAGCATTTACCGAATCTCCACTACATCTCCTGGGTTTACTCCACGGATGTGAGACTCAACTACAACCGCTCCATCAAGTCTCGGATCATATACTCCTACCCAAGCACAAGGATGGTAGTGGTGAATTAGGTAGCCATATAGCCAGATAGGACCACGGCCAGAAAGAACCACGCCCTTAGTGGTCCCAACAGAAGGCGGAGAGATCTTCTTTAGATCCTGCGGGATGATAGGTTCTTCAGGAAGGGCAAACTCTACAAGAGTGAATCCGTTCTTATCGGTGGTTTTGAACTTTATCATGGAAGCTTCTCCTTTTTTGATGGGCTTGCTCCTTCTCTTTACCACGAAGAAAGGGAGATGTCAACTGGACAGGTGAATGGAAAGGTTGGCTCAAAAATAAAGTTTTTCTATTTGTTGGAAAAGTTTGTTGATTCCATTTTTCTTCTTTCCTTTCTTTATCAGGTAAAAAGAATGAAATTTTGGGGATCGTGTCTGTGCCCTGTCTGAAGCATCAATGAGACCCAAAACCAGGCCAGAAGAGATGGTATTTAAGTGTCTAATTTGGAATCGTTTTAAGTCTTATTGAAGATGAATTGCAATAGTGAAGGAAAGGAAAAGGCAAGAAGGCAGGAAATGGTCACAGAAATAGCGTGTTTTGTGGGCTGATCCCTATCTTTGGGCAGACTGGTAGCGTTTAAGGTAAGGAAGTTATTTAGAACTTTTTTAGACTGGCTTAAGTTTTACTAGCCTGACATATTTAGTAGTGCGTAAGCTCTTGGAACTATTACAAGTCCAAGGTATTTCCTTACCTTGCTTGGTGAATCTGTATCGAAAGCAATGACATCGGTTCCAAGTGGTTTGTATCCCAGAGCTACCAGTATATCTTTTACGATGTTGATTAGCTTTGAGCGTTCCATTCTAATGATAGCTTCCTTGCTTCCGAGTCTCTTAACGAGCTCCCGCTCTATCTTCTTGAGTTCCTCTTTGTTTCTAATGAACTTTATTCCTGTAATGACAGGCTTCATTTCTTTGGTAGTGGGAGTGACGAGCCAGAACTTGTAGTAGGTTCTTCTTTCACCACCTACATACCGCCTGAATGATTCATATTTGATTCCAAGCCTTTCCAGGTCTTCCTTGTGAACTTGTAAGAACTTCCCAATAGCCACCCGAGACATCTCTTTTCCGTGTGCTTCAAATAATTGCTCGAGTTTCTTGGATGACACAAGCACGAAATCACGTTCATCTTTCATGTTCTTGTTTATTATTTTTTCGAGTACTTCATAAGCCTCTGGATCTGAGAACGCTCTAAGATCTTCATCTATTTCGAAGCCATCATCCGCTTCATCACACCCTGCTATGATCTCTTTGGCTGTATCCAGGGAGATGTATCTCGTGAGAGAAGTTTCTCCGTTCTTTTCAACCACCCGCTCAGCTATTAACTGAATCATCTTACATACCACCTTGAACACGGCCATCCTGTCATCCGGATCAACCTTTATCTCAGCCACCTTCCGACACAACCAGTCCTTATCTGGATCACTTGATCCAACGATCTCTTCTGTCACTTCTATCTCATAATCCGGATTACAATACATCTTTGTTCTTAGCTTGGCCTTATACTTGACCACGGGATTGTTCAGGGCAACGCTTGCAAGCTCCATGATAGCCCCAACTATCTCGCCGGCCATCTTGCTGGCAATGTAGGCCGGAGAGATAGAGCCTGCTTCAGCCTTCTTGAGCGTGATATGGACCAGCCTGTTGTTGAAATCCTGAGAATCTTTCCTCCAGACTCCGTAATGGGAAAGAATGATAGTAGTTCTGTCTGGATCAATTGTAATCTCTTCCACTTCTGAGTTGGTGTAGAGCCTTCTCATGATAACTGTCCCACCAAGAGATTGAGTATTAAGCAGGTTTATGGTATTCCTTCTTATCTTGTCAACTTCATCCATAATCAGCCCGTTGCTGTTGTGGACGATGGCAAGAAAGTCTCTCTTCTTGCATGAACCACCAACGTGAGTGGGGAATCCAAATAGAGTGGTAAACACCCGTCCCATATCTGATTTACCCACACCAGTTGCTCCCTGATAGACGAAGATAGGCTTCTCTACCGAAGGAAGCCCTGTCATGACCAGGCAACCAGCATGAGCCACCCTTCCCTTTGGAGAGTAGCACCTTGTATTCTCGACAAGAAGCGCAAATCCGTTTCCATCTGAAACCGGCATGGGAATTCTTCTTCTTTCTTCCTTGTAGAGAAAGTATATGTTGTCCGGAAAGCTCTTCTCGACTCCATCAGGAGTCACCTTGACCACACCATCTCTTGTGTAGTAGTAGATGTGGTCCGCTATCTCGAGTTTGTCTGTCTTGCAGATGAAGACATCAGCACTCTCTTCAGCCGCATCTTCAAGAAGGTATTCCACATAGACGAGAGAGTTTGGGTTTGGATTGAGATCTATCCCGGACTCAACGATAGCCTTAACCATCATCCCACGAGCTTTCCTGGTATCGAGCTTGACTGCTTCGTGAGTATCTTTATCCAGCAAAAAGATCTCTCCAAAAGCCTTAACCACCCGATACTTCTTAATAACAGCTTCAAATAGTTCCTTTACCAGTATCTTTCCTTTCTTGCTCCGCTTCTCTTTAACATCCCTGGTGAACTCAACTATGTCAGCTCCTTCTACTTCTTCAAAGGAGACCTTCATCCCTTCCTTGAAATGGGAGTCAGGATCAGCACCATCAGGAAGCCTTGCAATCCTTACTTCTATCCCGGCATCAACCAGCTTCTCAGCAGAAGCAATACTTCCATCCCGGCCAGCCTTGTCTCCATCGAACATGAGAAGGGCTTTCTTTATTCCTTCTCTCTTCAGCAACTCCACTTCTTCTTTGGTAAGCCTTGAAGTGCAGGTAGCAACAACATTCCGATGCCCAATCTCCCGCAACCGCAACATATCAAACGGGCCCTCTACTACGATAAGGAATCCAGCCTTTCTGGCTTCCTCAAGCCCACCATCGTAGAAACCAAGAAGGAGTTCTTTCTTCCTAAAGAATCTATTGTTTGAGAGACAGACATACTTCTTGTCTCCATCTCCTTCTGGCTTCCGATAACCTATGACTCCAACTATATTCCCATTCTTGTCATAGAAGGGAAAGATGAGCCGGTCACAGAGACTCTGGTGGGGATAAAGATAAGTCTTGACATCTGTCTCTTTCTTTGTTACTATCTTGAGAGATATGAGATCAGCTAGGAGCTTTTCTCCGTATCTCTCAATTAGTTTGTTTATTATTTCTTTTATTCTGGTGGCTGGGATGTAGAAAGTCCCAGCCACTTCTTTTTTGATCCCACGGGAAGCCAAAACTCCCACCTTCTTCTCTTCATCGTTTCCTTTTTCAATAATGCCGCTCATAAGCCTTGCATACTTGTCGTAATTGAGAATCTGCATAGATTTTTCCTCCTTTCTTACTTCTTTCCTGTTTCCTTTCCTGGTCTCTATCCTGGTGTAATCTCCAGCGATCTCCCTGAGGACTTTCAGGGCCTCCTTGTAGTCACAGGCCCGGAAGTGTTTGATGAACTCAATGGCATCAGCTGCCTTCCCACAACCGAAACAATAAGCCGTATGATCTCCTTCCTTCCAGGCAAGGGAAGGCTCGTGGTCGTCATGCATGAAACACACCATCTTATACCACTCGCCTTCCTTCCTGTATTCGACACCAAGAAAATCGGCAACTTCAGTAAGTCTTACCTTTTCTTTGATTTCTTTTACGGTTTCCATACGACGGCTCCCTCCTCTTACTTGGTTTCTTTCTTTTCTTCCCTGGCTACCAGTATAGCCAGAAGACAGTAATTTGCCAGATCTAACAGAGTATCCTCAAGTGTTTCTTCTTTCACTTGAGCCTCACCTTTCTTTACCAGATTACAGGCCCGACTGAACTTATCAGATATTCTTACCATGATCCCTTGAAGTGGTGTGAGACTAAGTAACTTAGCCTGCTTGAAGTTTCCCAGGTAATCGTCTCCGGCATAGTCTGCATTCTTGGCATCGTGTATCCTTCCTATCTTTTGAAGAAGACGGTCAAACTCTTCCTTCTTGCTGTAAGGCATCTCCCAACCCTCCATCTTCCTTGACATGGTCTGGATATTATGATACGTTACGGACATCATGTCAAGCACGATCATCTTTACAGGTGACTGGCATTTCAAACAGGCGAGCTACCGAAAGAGAGAACTCCTCGCTTTCTTTTCCTTCCTTGAGAAAAAACATGATCTCCATGATACCTACCTCGTTCTCCTGGGAGACATATTCGATTCAGCTACCGGCATAGACTGGGAATTCTTTATAACACTATACAAGTTTCTCTCATCGTTCAAAGGAGTTCAGATAGTAGTTGGAAATCATGATTGTGTCCTTCGTGACCACTCTCCCAGGGGTCCCATGAAGATGTTGTTCACTCTACCAAACATCACCTACCTGTTCCCATACTGGGACTATTATGCCTCCTCATACATAAAAAAAGGCATAAACATACATAAAAATAGACATAAAATACTTGTATGTCATAAAGACATAAAGGACATAAATTTTTATTCAGATGAGGAGTATGCTATTTCACTTGCTGCACTCTCTGAGTTCCATCTGGTAATCAATGGCCATCTTCATGTAACGGCCCGTCATGGGAACGTCATCTTACCTGGCCCGCCGTTTCCAACATCATTTTCAGACACCTGTAAAGGAGGCTATCTTGTATTCGATGGGAAAAATATTGATTTCGTTGAAACGAACGTATCAATCTATCTTACGCATGATAATGACCTCCCGCTTGATGGATTTCTATCTCCGTATCTTAGAAGGTATGAGATCATCCATGTGAGAACCGATCAGGAGTTCTTGCATAGCAGGGTTGTGTTACATAGTAGGAAACGGGAACATCGAGCTACTCCATCAAGCACGGCTTCAGTTCCTGATTTTGATACCGTGCTTGAAATGTCGAATCTCTCCAGTAGAGAGAAGAGGATCTTGAGGGCTATATATGGTAAAGAAAAAATACGTGCCGGCTATTGATGCTTACTTTTCAAGACTCCTTGATAAGTCTCCCGATCTATCTCCTGATGAAAGAAGGAGGCTTGCCTGCTATCTATATGACAACCTTCAAGATCTCATCTCCCTGGTTGACAGTCTCCACAAGATATACGACTTCCCTGAACTTGCTGAATTACAGCAGCGGGTAAAGAATCGCGAGCTGTCACCAAAGCTTGTAGCTTCTCCTTATTTCGTGAAGGATGTAAAAAGCTTATTGATGAAATATGACATAGATGAGGATCTCAAACGCAGGGGAATCCTTCTTTGTGATGAGATCCTGGCCACGGCAGATATTCTCATCATGTATAACCTTCGCCTGGTGAGAAACATACTGACTTCCATGTTATACACCTCACCTGAGCGAGCTGATGAGAAGGTAATGTCTGAAGGTATCTGGGCGGCCATCCATGCCATCTATTCTTATAACCCTTACAAGGGAACTGAGATGTCCACCTATATTGCCTGGTGGATAAAGTCTATCGTTGGCGAAGTGCTTGATAGGCGGAAATTCTCTCAGGCTGCTCCTGAACCATTCTGGGTGAGGAAACCGGCCGCTGCCTTTGGTAAGGTCCCCTTCAGGAAGATAATGGCTCTCAAACGTTTCCCAACGGTAGAAGAGCTTGAGAAGATAACCGGGGTCAACATAACTTCTTTCTTCTCTTCCATGTATGAGAAGACAGACAAGGTATCTCTCTTTGATAGGAACGTGATAGATGAGGAAGTGGAGAAAACGTTACACGATGACACAGATGTTGAGATGGAGTTCATTTCTGATGATCTCAGGGAGAAGCTGTATGAATGTCTTGAGATGCTTCCTGAGGATGAAAGAAACATCATCTCTCTGTATTACGGCCTCAATGGTCCTTCTCTTCCATTGCGTAGTGTGGCTACCAGGATAAAACGTTCTTATGAATACACCAGAAAGAAACTCATCTCTGCCCAGGAGAAGCTGAAGAGATGTTTGAGCGAGTAACGATAGATGAAGTGAAACTGAGAAACTTTCGCAAGTATAAAAAATTCTCTCTTTCTATCCCAAAAGGACTAATCCTGTTTTATGGGCCGAATGGGAGTGGGAAGTCAACCATCCCCATGGCCATTCAATATCTTCTGTTTGGTAGAGTGGGTGGAATCTCGAAGTCGGATCTTCTTTTCTGGGGGGCTGATGAAGGAGACGTTCCAGTAGTATCTGCCTTATTTTCAAATGGTGTTTCCATCACTCGTGGCAAGAAATTATCACTTACTGAAGATGGGGAGCGAAAGTCTGTAAGGGATCACAAGTTCTTTTCCTTTCTTACCGAGAACACACGTTATTCCTTCCTCACCCCTGAACATTCCACTTTTGTGGATCTATCTCCAACAGAGAAGCGTAATCTTCTTGTGAAGATCATCCCAGACCTGAAACTCATCTCCACTTCCGTTGATAAGACCGTAAGTTCGATTTCATCTTTTTTCATCTCGAAGATACGCCAGGAAGAGAACAGAAAAGCCTCTCTTGAGGGAGAGTTGAAAAGCCTCAAATACACCATAGACGAGTTGAAGCACTCCATAGAGGAGGCCAGGGCTACGGTATCCTCTCTTGAGGAGAAGGTGAAAAGCCTTGAGGCCCAGAAGATGGCCATCGAGGATGATCTTTCGAACTATGATGCTTCACATATAAAGGCTCTTATAGAGGAGGAAAAGAAGCTCACTTCATCTATCGTAGTGGCCAGGGAGAAGATCAGGGCCCTCGAGGATGAGATTGAGAGGTTACGCAATAAACGGATGCTGATACCAACTCTGAAACAGAAGATTGATTCCCTTCTTCTTGAAACGGAGCAGGTTTCCAGATCAATTGAAACAAAGGTGTGCTCCTGGTGTGGTTCGAAGCTGAAGATTGAAAATATCGAGAAGCTTGAAAGGGAAGCTGAAAATAGATCAAGGAAGATAGACCAGCTCAGGGAGCAGATGAAAAAGCTCAATGATGATATTAAGCTTCTTGATGTAAAAGAGGAGCATCTCGAGGAACTCAAGAACTCTATTGACAAGATGACTTCCAGACTGTCTGAGATTCAGGAATTCCTCTCAGCCTATCGTGACCTTGAGAGGCGGCTTGATAATATAAACGAAGCCATAGAGACGACAAGAAGCGCCCATAATAGGTTGCTATCAGTCATAAACAAGCAATCTCTCCTTAGAGAGCACAAGAGAAAATATTCTGCCGTCAAGGAGAGGCTAGATAGAACATCCTCCAGGATAGGGGCCTTTTATGGTTCTCTGAAGAGGTTTGAAAATATCCAGTCTTTTATCAGGGGCTCTCTTGTTGACATATACCTTGACGGTATCTGTGCTTCTCTTACAGACGCCACGAACAGGCTCCTATCGGAAACTGAGTTTGAGGTGGCTATCATATCTGATGGCGGCCGTATCAAATTCCTTGTGAACGACCATCCCTTCAATCATTTCTCGTCTGGAGAGCGACAGCGTATCAGAATAGCCACAACACTCGCTTTCACCATGATGGCTAACCAATCGGGTTTCGTGTTCATAGATGAGGTGTTTGACAGCCATCTCGATCCAGATGGGATCGATTTCTTGGCCAGGACAATATCATCGCTTCCGTTTGAGCAGATCGGCATCACTACCCACAATCCCCTTTTGCTTGATTGTCTATCCCCGGCCGAGGTGATATACTTTGGCTAAGGACAGAAACCCAATCAAATATTTCTTGATAGAGAGATTCAATTTCAATCCTGATCTAGCAGAGACTATTGTAGAGGAGCTTGTGGAATTCATCATAGAGACTGTCATCACCAAAGGTGAAATTACCGTTCCAGGGATTGGTAAGCTTTATATAAGGTCTAGTAAGATTGCCCACTCTGGCTTGAGAGTAGCGTTCAAACCTGCAAGGAAACTCAAAGATGCCCTGTAAAGGTTGTATTGGTGGTGAAATCTGCTTCATGGATGGTCCCTGTGAGTTCTTCCTTGAAGAGAAGGAAGATCCCAGGTATAATGAGATCAAGAAACAGGCCAATGAGCTTGCCGAAAATCTTTATCAAATAATTACAAAGGAGGTAAATATGTCTCTCTTAGATACCCACATCAACGTTGAGGAACTTTCCGTTTCTCTTGACGATTTGGTCTCTGAAGAGGAGACCACTAATGAGGCCCCTGCCCCGGAACCGGCCAAGGAAGAATCCCATTCTACTGATATTGCTTCTCCCCCTGATGAGGTGGTGGAAGAGACTCATGTTGAGGAAGAGGTAAAAGCTGAAGAGCCGGCTGTTCAGCCCGAATCCAGGAAATGCTCTTGTGGGAATGAGGTGGATGAAACTATCAAGACTGTAATCAATGTCCTCTACACCATAAGAGGGGCAGAAGTTTCTTCGTCTACTAAGGCCAAGCTTGCCCAGGTCGCCTGCGAGGCTTTTGCTGAGGTTTTTAGTGACCTATGAACTTCGAAAAGGCCTTCTTAAGAGCAGTTGCGAATGTGTATAGAGCGAGGGAGTGGAATAAGTTTCTTCCTCGCCTTGATACCTTCGATGAGCGTGAGCGGGTGGTTGTCGAGATTCCAAAAGGGGTCTGGGAGGTGTTTGAATCGCTTGCTGCTTTCTATGGGGTTCCACCTAATATGCTACTGGTATCTATGGCCTCTGCTGTAGCTGTGGAGTTTCTCCATCATGTTGAAGAGCTACGAGAGAAATCCGATAGATGACATTATCATCCCACTCCACCAGGAGATCTTTGGACGGCCTCTCTTCCTGTCTCCACCACAAAGAGGCCGCATATTGGTTTTCATTGAAGAGCTTAATCTATCGCTTGAAGAACTTGAGAATTTTTATAGATATGTCTTGGAGTATTACAAGGATAAGGGATATTATGTTCGCCCCGGCCACCTGTGCTCCAGGAGAATCAAATCTTTTGTGGAGCTGGTCAAGGGTGGCCCAGCAAAGATCATAAACTATAAGCTTTATTACCATCCCTTATATAGGAGACGCCCTGCCAGTCTGTCTCCACCCTATGAGGAAACGTTATTCAAGTATCTAAAATTTGCCCGTCATATCATGGAGGCTTCCCGTCTCATTTACGTTCCCAAAGCTGGCCTTGTTATGGAGACGGGATTTGTTTTCTATAAACAGGCAGTTGCTGAGACTTCTCATTTTAGAGATAGCTTCAGAGAGTATTCAGAAGCCTTTTCATACTTCCTGAGCCTGGCTGATAAATTCAGGCATAGAGACACCTCCAGGATATGGAGGTCAAAACCGTTCTGGAAGATCCTCATCCCGAGGGAATACTTCAATTCTCTGATCGGCTCCCTTACTTATGAAGAGGCCCTTCTTTTTGTTGATATGGCAAGATTCATGAATCTCACGAAACGCGAAATGAGTGCTGTTTCAGCACTCAGTAGTAAACTTGAGCGCTTTAGAGAGCAGTATGGTGAATATTTGTGGCTCTTACCAAAACCAAGGACACGAATAGTGAGGGTGATAAATAGTCTATGCAGGCACCGATAGAATTTGTCCGTGGCCAGAAGTGGCCTTACAAAGTTGACAAGAACGACATCATCACTTTCTGTCCGCTCTGTAACACTCAGCAATCTCTCCAGATGAACTTCTTTACTGGCCGCTGGAAGTGCCATTCCTGTAACCAGGAAGGAACTCTCTATGACCTCAAGAAGAAGATAGGTTTGATAAATCCGATAACTTCAGTTTCTTCCCTTGAGCCGCTTGATGACTACCATGTAAGAAAGATAGAAGAGGCGCACAACCTTCTCATCTCTTCTCCTTCTCTTCTTGAAGAATTGCTTTCCTGGCGCCCCTGGACTATAGAAGCCGTAAAGCATTTCAGGCTCGGCTATACTGAGGTCCGCTTTGAAGACGGCACCATCAAAAAGTTTCTTACCATTCCTCACTCCTATCAGGGAAAGTTCTACAATGTGAAGTTTCGTTCCTGGCCGGGAGAACCAAAAGAGTTCCAGCGTATCCCAAACGCGCCTACTATTCTCTTCAATACTGATGTCTGTCTCTCTTCTGAGACCAACGAAATCATGATTGTTGAAGGGGAACTTGATTGCATCACGGCCTGGTGTTGTGGTTATCGAAATGTAGTAGCCACCACGGGCGGAGCGAAATCATCAATTCCATCTCCTTTCCTTGATCTCCTGGAGCAGTTTGAGAGGGTGGTGATAGCTTTCGATGGTGATGAGGCAGGAAGGGTCGGGGCAAAGAAACTTGCCAGACAATTAGGAATACATCGCTGTTTCCTGATAGACTTCCCGGATGGCTTCGATCTTACTGATTATGTGAAGGTTTATTCTTGTGAGAAGTTGAAGGAACTATCCCCAACTCCACTCTATCTTTCAGATATAGAGAACTTTTCAGCCATTGTTGAACGAATTTCCATTGCTGGGGGAGAAGAAGATCTTCTTTCAACAGGCTTTAAGAACCTAGATGAGATAGTAGGCGGTTATGCTCCTGATGGGTTTTTGCTCACCATTGCATCTCCGCCAAAATCAGGGAAAACAACCTTCTCCTGCGCCCTGGCTTTAAACTTTGCCCGCAACCACGGCCCGGCCCTTATCTATTGTCTTGAGATGAACAAGGAAAAGATTGCTTCTATTATTGTTTCTCAGTTGCTACATTCATCAAGAAAGCCTTCAACGATAGAAGCCTCTCTTGTGAAAGAGAATTTTTCTAACCTTCCGCTCTATCATGCCTTCATGGCAAATGCCCAGCCAGAAGTAGTGTATGAAACCATAAGGGAGGCCTTCTATCGTTTTGGAGTGCGTTTTGTTGTATTTGATAACATTCATTATCTCGTGCGCGGGGTGGACAACAAGGCCTCTGTGCTTGCTGATGTGGTGAAGAATTTTTCTCTGCTCACAAAGGAGCTTGGCATCACCATCCTACTCATAGCTCAGCCCAGGAAACTTCCGAGGCAGAAAGGCCAACCTACTGAAATGACTGCTTCAGATATAGCCTGGACATCTGCTCTTGAATCTGATTCAGATCTCTTGCTCATCATCAACCGGCCACGAATCTACTCCAAGCAGAAAACATTTTCTCCCTTCTTCAAGGTGATAGCAGAGGCATCCCGTTATGCCCCTGGGGGAGTGGCGTACTTTTTATTGGATGAGTTTTCTGCTACTGTAATCCCGTGTTCAGACTTGGTTTCAAAATACTTCACAAAATTTGAGCAAGGAGAGAATTGATGCATCCAAAGATAAGAAGCTTCCTTGGTAAGCGTGCGGCTATCCTTAAGGTATCAGGCCAAGCGGCCAGGTTTTCAGGAGATACCATTGAGATTGTTGGGATAGACTTTATTTACAGGCTTAAGGTTCCTGGTGTGAGCATAGTCCCTTCCATCTTTATCAACATCCAGGACCTGACATCGGTCCTCTCTATTCTTGGAGAGATTGAAGAAGCAAAGAGAGTGGATCGCAGGCTCCTTCTGAGACAGTCTTTCATCCAGGCAGAAATACCGGTAATGGAAGGAGATGTAAGCACGACTGTCTCTCAGATAACAGAAGGGGATACCATTTTATTTCCCGATGATTTCTATGAATCGCTGGTCTCCCTTTCAAAGATCTTTTCCCTGGCCATGATCTACTTTCCAAGAAAGGACAGAGTGATTGTGCATGATGAAGGGGCCCGCTTCCTGGCCGTGATAGAGACAGAAGTCCCTGAAGATGTGATAGGCTCTTATGGCACCTGTTCTTCAAGTACTATCTTCATAGATTCTTTTTCTCCATCCTGGCAAGTCATCCCTTCTACCTGGCACATCGTCTTAGGCCAGCATGGAGAACGGGAAGATTTTTACTTCATCTTCTCTTCCATGAAAGCGATTGAACTTGAACAGTTTGCTCCGCTTGCAAACCTTCTAGACGAACTCCTTTCTGAAGAAAGGATAGCCATAAAGACAGAGCCAAAACTTTTTTCAGCATCCTCTTTCCCCATAACCGATGTTATATTCAGGAATAAAGACATCATCATTTCATCTGACTCCTTCTCTCTTACCTTTGAAGGGGCCCTTTCTTCACCGATTGAAGCAACCATCCTCTCTTCTTCTTGGCAGGATTTAATTCCAAAGGCGAAGGGATACAGGCTTTTCTATCTCCCTGGCAGAAAGTTTTTGTGTGCTGAATCTGATCGTTTCAAGATCTTCCTACCTGCATAATGAAGACCATAGATCTTCGCTTTGAAAAGCCAGAGAAGTGTGAGAAGTGTCAGTTTTTTCGGGCAGAGAGTGCCAAGTATGAATTTCCAGATAATCCAAAACTTGTTATCGTTGGAGAGTCCCTGGGTTATCGAGAAGTCCAGGAAGGGTCTCCATTTGTAGGAAAATCAGGAGCCTTCCTGAACACTCTTCTTTCCTTCTTTGATCTTACAAGAGACCAGGTTCATGTTACCAATGCTATCAAGTGTTTCCCTGGTGCTGGGAAGAACAAGGAGAAGATCAAGAAGCCGTCCATCAAGAAGTGCCTCTCCATCTTCCTTTCCCAGGAACTAGAAGAAACCAATCCCACACCGGTTCTTGTCCTTGGAGATCATGCCACCTACGCCATCACCTTCTATCTATTTGGGAAAGGAAGAACCATCAAGGAGCTTGATGGGCGTGTAATTCAGAAGGATGGCCGGAAATATGCTTTCATGCGCCATCCTTCTTTCTATATGCGTCGCTATGGTGAAGGGAAGGCTGAAAAGGAATTTTACAACCATGGAAAGAAACTTCTTAAGGCCCTTTTTTCAGATGGTGCGGGAGACCTGAACTTTGACGATCCTCCACTCCCATTCACTTATCATGTTGGTGAGAGCCATCTTCTCTCCTTCCTATCTTCTCTTCCAGACAATGAAATCCTCATCTTTGACATTGAGACCAACGGCCTTCATTTCACCAACAAGGACATGGAGATAACCCTCATTGGTGTTTCAGACACCAGGGGAAACATCTTTGTGAACAAGCCAAGCAGGAAGATAATTGATGGTCTTTCCAGATTTCGTCTTGTGGCTCACAATGGAAAGTTTGACATCAACTTTATCAGGGCCAAGTATGGTATCAGGCTCAATCTTTACTTTGACACCTTGCTTGCTGGTTATGCCATTGACCAGGGAAGAAAAGAGTATTCTCTTGAATCACTTACCTATACCTATGCACCAGACGCTGCTCTCTGGCGTGGAACTACCAAGTCAAAGAAGAAAGCGTCAACTCTTGATTTCGAGACTCTTGTTGAATACAACGCCATAGATGTCTATGCCACCTATCGGCTTTACCAGGAACTTTCACCAAAGCTGGAGTCTTCCTTCTTTTTCTGGGAAATTCTCATGCCAGCAACTGATATTTTTGCGGATGTAGAATTTCATGGCGCTTATGTAGATATTGAGCGTCTGCGATATATTGGAAACCTATGCCTTCACCTTAAATCTGTGGTGGAGAGAGACATCCGTTCTCTTCCTGAAGTTAACCAGCTTGAAGAAGAAAGAGGGACAAAATACAATCCAAGATCTTCCCAGCACAATCTTTTCATTCTCCAGCAAATAAAGAAACTGCAATATACAGATCCAAGAACGAAGAAGACCTATCTTATTCCTTCGTCTAACAAGAAGATCCTGGCCAGGTTTAAGGATGATCGTTTTTGTAGTCTTCTTTTAAAGTATAGGAAGTATCAGAAGGCGTCCTCAACCTATGCTAAGGGTATAGAGAAGAAACTCATTCCAACCAAGTATCAAAACATCTTTAGAGGCTATCCATCCTTCTTTCTACATAGGACAGCAACGGGAAGGACTGCTTCAGGATCCCTTTTGACTGATTCTGCTTCCCCCATCACCCGCACGAAAGACGACATTTCTTTCAACTTCCAGAACTTCCCTCGTGGGAGGCTTATCCGTGGGATGATTATCCCACCGCCAGGATATATCATTGTATCGTTTGACTACTCCACCCTTGAAATGCGTATAGCAGCTGGCATAGCCAACGAGCAACACCTAATTAAGGCCTTCATGGAAGGGCTTGATTTCCACACCTATATGGCTTCTCTTACCTTTGATGTGCCCTATGAAGAAGTAACCAAAGAACAGCGTCAGCTGGCAAAGACCGTTTCGTTTGGGCTCCTCTATGGTGCATCTCCACTCTTGCTGGTGGAGAATTTTGGAATTTCAGAAGAGAGGGCTTATGAGATATACGACCGCTATTTTTCATCGGTGCCAAACATAAAAGCCTGGATAGACTCAACGATTGCCTTCATTGAAGAACACCATTATGTAGAAACTCCCTTTGGTAGGAGAAGATATTTTTATGACCTTTCAAACAATGCTTACAAGCGTGAAGGTCCAAACATGGTGGTTCAATCTGTAGCCTCGGATCTCATGCTCATTACGCTTTCTCTTATCAAGAAGGAACTACTTTCTCTTTCCTGGTGGGAGAGGGAAGTGATCTTCTTCTGTGCCGTCCATGATTCAGCTTCTTTCTATATCAAGGAAGACCAGGAAGTTATCGAAAAAGCAATTGACATATTCATCGATTGTGCTATGCTTAAGGTAGCAAGGATACCTGAAGTAGCTAGAGTACTTTCAGGCTGCCCATTGCTGATAGATTTCAAGGTGGGGAAAAGATGGGAATAGGTCATATCTGCCCCAAATGTAAGTCAGGAAAGGTTGAAATCAGCCAGAAGGCATTTACTTGCCTTGAGTGTGGCTTTAGCCTTAATTTCAATACCAGAAAGGAGAGTGATAGTGTGGAAGCCCAGAAGAAACTAAAGAAGACAGACATCATTAGAAAGATGATCTCTGAAGGTAAATCCCTTCATGAGATCCAGGCGTGGTTTGATGAGCATTTCAACCTCACGCCACGCCAGCGCCAGTATATCAAGGAAGCCTACAATGACATCATCTCCCGCGGAAAAACCACTCGCCCAGCCCAGCTCAAACCGAAGATGGAAGTTACTCCTACACCCAAGCAATCTCTTCCTGAGAAGAAATCTCCTATTGAGTCGGAAATAGAAAGACTCAAGTTTGAATTAGAAGTAGAAAAGATCAAGCAGGAACTTGATTCCCTTCCTATTGGCCTTGAAAAGGCTGATGTGGTCCTTAAGAGACTTCACCTTTATGTGTCTGTCATGCGGAATATTTTAGACCGCCTGGCAGATGTTTTAGCCACACTTATTCTGAAGGAGGCTACCAAACATGAAAGCAAATGAAGTAAATCCATCCCTTGTATTATCCTGGCTCAAGATTGAGGAAGGGTCTGTTGATGACCTCAAGCGTGACCTTGCTAAGCAACCCTTGAGAACGGCCCTGGTTCAGGCCAGGGTGGATACTGAAAGGCAGAAATTGGCGGATCTTGAGAATGAACTCCGTATGAAGCAGCTTGATCTTGACACCTATGTATCGAAAAGAGTTGTGGAGTTTAGGGAGTCCGGCAAGGCAAAGTCTGAAACAGCGGTTACAAACTATAGGAAATTTGATTTGGAGGCTGATCCAAAGGTAATCAACTATAAAACCAAGATAAATGAACTTCGTAAGGCTGTAGCAGACCAAGAAAACCTTGTTCGATCTTGGGAAGGTCTCATGGCTCGTCTGAGGGAAAAGACAATGATTCTTCTTTCCAGGATCAAGCTTGAGATTTATCTAGCAAAGGGTGTAGATTCTATAATGGAAGAAATATAAAAAGATGGAGGTGATTGGTTTATGACTTGGTGGATTAGAAAGGAAAAAGGTGTAGAAGATGTCGATTTAAAAAAGGGGATCGATGCATTGGGCTCTCCTTGCCTTTGGTATTTTTTCAAGCTTGAGTGCCCGTTATGTCAGAGAGCTGCTGAGCTTTACAGGAAGTATGACATGACTAAAGATGAAAAGGTGAAGCAGAAGGCCCAATCTGTCTACGCTAAGCGAACTCCCATGGCTTTTGCTATCTTCTCGTCTGAACACGAAGACCTTCAACATCTCAAAAACAAACCTGTGGTGATAGTTCTTCCTATTGACCATGTAGTGGGAGCGATTTCGAATCGTCTTGTAAGTAAGGAATGGGAAGGCGATCCCACCGATATTGAAAACGGTTACATTGTTACCATTTGGCGGAAATACAAGCAGGGAGAGCGATTTGCTAATTGGTATGTCAAGCGTGGTAAGCCCCTGCCACTTACCAAGGAAAAAGTGAAGACACTTTACAAGAAACTTGCTCTTCCAAATCCCAAGCAGGATAAAGGAGCCTTTTTGAACTGGCTCTATAACAAACATCCAGAGTTGGTAGTGGTTTCCTGGGCGGATATTCCAGCCGATACAGAGGTAGATCTCAGGATTCTTCCTTGGCCTTGGAAGACTGCAAGTGGCGAATATATACCTGAGAATGAAGTTGACCAGGAAGCTTCTCCTTTCAAGGTCATGCGCTTCCATTGGCGGCTGGGAGAAGATGTAGTAGGCCGCCTTAAGGAAGCTGAATTTGACATCTCTCGATTCAACCCATCCAAGGAAGAAGAAGATATTCCACTTAGTAGTGAGTCTGGAGACCTGCTGGATGAAGTCTAGACCAGCACTTGAGTCATTCGTTGGCAACACGCAGGCAGTTGGTCACGTGAGAGCGATTATAGAATCAGGCCAGCTGCCTGCTACCACTCTCTTCATTGGTCCTCCCGGAACTGGGAAAACCACCTTGGCTAGAATCCTTGCTTCAAATTTTGCTCCACCGCAGTCAATAGTTGAACACGACTCTGCCAATCTTTCTGGCGTGGAATATGGAAGGCAGCTTGCCAAGTTAGCAGAGACTCCGCCATTTGCGGGGGACTTTCGCGTCTTCATTCTGGATGAAGTTCAGAGAGCCACTCCACACTTCTTTGACGCTCTTCTCAAGCCAATGGAAGAAGCAAGATATGCCAGGTTTATTCTTTGCACGACGGACTTTTCGTTCCCTTCAAAATTCCCAACCATCTCTTCAAGGGCAGTCAAGATAAAGACTCGAACCCTTACCAAAGAAGAGACTCGTGTTCTAATTGCCCGTAAACTTGGTAAGAAGAGAGCCACACCACAACTTACTTCCCTTGTCTGGGAGCTTACAGGTGGATCTCCCAGGGACATCATTCTTGCCTGTGGTGAGATAGACCGTCTTGGACCGGAGAAGGGCCTGATATATCTTCAGGAGCAGTTCTTTATCAAGAAGGGTGGAAACGTCTCAAAGTTTGCCCTGGCTCTTCTGTCTTCCAAGACAACAGATGAAGAGCTGGAAAAACTTTTCTACTCCATCCAAGACAAGATTCAGGCGAGGCCTGAGGAGGTTCGCCTTGTAATCAAACAAAAACTAGAGGAGGCGATAAGAACTAAAACGCTTCCGATTTCAAAACTTTTTTCACTTGCTCCAGCCATTCCTATTCTTGATGAGCTAACACGAGAATGGTATAGTTACCTTGACGCTGTCAAGGCAATAGTGAAGATAAGGAGAAGTATCTATGGTGGATGATTTTATTGTAGCCGGTGTAACCCATATAGGGGAAGCCATTAAGCGACTGAAGGACGGTGAGACTGTTCTTGTTTCCCCGCCTTACTTGAATCCTCTGGTCTTAAAAGCTGCTGAAGAAGGGTTGGAATTACAAGTTACAGATGGAGGTATGTTTTATTATGCAGAAGTTAAAAGTGATAGAGATTAAGTCCTCTCCCCTTGAAGAGCGCCTCAGAGAGTTGATCGAAAAGCATAAGGATGAGATAAAGAATATCGAAGCAGACGATATAATCGTATTGTCATTCAACAAGAAGAGTGGTGAGCTGTCGGTTATAGCCGATCCTGACGAGTTACCTGTAAGGCATATATGTTCTCGTCTAATGGAGGCCTATCAACATCTGTTTGCAGCCATGGTTGTCAGGGCAGCGGTGGAATCTCTAACATGAGAATCATTTCATCTGATAGACAATTTTACCTTATAAAACGAAACAATAGAGCATTTTACGTTCTCGGGACTGATATATATGATGTAGCCCATGTAGAACTTCCCTCTTATGATCTATCATGGCATGAAACAGTAATTCACCATAGAAGAGAGATGCCTGTTACTTTGTATGGCCATGAAACAACGATAGGCCATTTTACGATCCAGGAAAATCTGGAGAACATAAGGCTGTGGGGAGTGATAACCGGGACAGCTGAGCTTACAGAAGGAAAGCAGGGAAAACCAGATGACGGACTTGCCATTGCATTTGCTGCTTTCATGATGTATTCCTCTCGAAGAACTTTAGCGGCCTCCAAGCACAATAAGGTGCGGGAAGTTGCTGCGGCCTATATTGATGAGCCTCCGCAAGAGTTCATGGATTCTATCATGGATCTGACTGTGTCAGCCAGGAAGAAGTTTGTCATCAAGGTCTTTGATTGGCTCCAAGTATTGGGAGCATTCTCATATAAAAAGAGAAAAATCATAATTACTGTCAGAAACAATATTTACCGCCTCATATTTCAGGCGTTACTATATGACATTGGATCTCAGTTTACAATGAAACTCACCAGAGATTATACGAAGTTTGTATTCCCCTGGGGATATGAGATTTCAAAGCTCAGGAAGCCTGATTACAGGCCGAAACTGGAAGTCAAGACGACACGATTGAAGGGGACGGAGCCTGTGCTGGATCGCAACCTCCTGATTTACAGAGGGGATTATCTCGGCAACAATATGGTTCTTCGGAGCGGATCTGGTGAAGAAGTATCCAGCAACTAAGGAAGGGATTGAGCAATTCCTTGACGATCTGGTCACAAGAGAGATAGCTATACTTATTGAAGGTGAAGGATCATATAGAGCAATTATTTCTTTTTTAGACAAGATGGATATTAAGTGGGCTTCTGGAAGTAATATTGATGATCCTTCCCGCAATTACCAATTATGGATACCTATTGTTGGTCGTAGATTTCTTCTCTTTATCTATGCTGGTGAAAAAGGATTTAGGGCCTTGGTAGGCGGTCTCGAAAGAAGCGAAGACTACTTTGGAGTGGAAGAATTCATGGCAAAATTCGAAGATATAGACTACAAGCCTGTCCGTAGCGAATATGATGGACTTATAGAAAAGTTTCTCCTATGATAATATCCGTCCCATGGATAAGAAGGGTTTGAAACATCTTATTAAGCACCTTGCCAAGATTCATGGCGGCGAATACGTTGTATCGGTTAAAAATAAAGGCCAGTTTGACAGATTAAAGGAAATTTTAAGTGGCACCGGGATTAAAACCGTCTCTGGAACTAGTATTGAAGATCTTGATTATTTCGCTCTATATAAATATTTTAGCCAGTTCTATCCTACTCTTTTTCATTTGAAGAAAACACTTTACATTCATTTCGCCCTTAATAGGGGCAAAGACGAAATTGAAGTGTCACTATCATGCTTATCTCTTAATCATGTTGATTTGTCAGTTTTCATACAGACAATAGGACAACTTGGAACCTACCCATCTGAGCAACTAGGTGATAATGTTATTGAGACACTATTTCTATGAAGACAAGATCTTGTAAAGCCAAAGGAAGAAGACTTCAGAACAAGATTGCAAAAGAGCTTGCCGAGTTGTTTGGCCTGGAGCTTGGCAAAGAAAAGGACATCTGGCCCAGGGTGATGGGAGAGGATGGACCAGATATAGCCCTAGCCAAGCATATAAGGGAGATTATTCCGCTTTCTATCGAATGCAAGAACCAGGAGAAGTGGAATGTCCATTCTTTTGTGGAGCAGGCTAAAAAACAAGCCTACCCAAACACAGAATGGGTTGTTATAATGAGTAGGAACTACCAGCGGGAACCTTTTGTAGTGGTATCTTGGAAGTTTTTTAAATTCCTTCTCAAAAAGGCTTATGGCAATAAGTAAAGAGAGAGCAAAAGAGCTTGCAGGCCGGTTTGTGCAGGTGGTGCAAGAGCATGAATTTCCAGCAACTGACGAATTTTTTGAGATATTTCCCAGTTTTAAACACGATTCAAGAGCGCCGTCAATCTTTCCCGTGAAGGTATCTACCTTGGAAGAGCACGGTCTCTTTGTAGCTTTAGTAAAACGCTTGGTTGCTGATCGTAAACCATTTAGTTACGATTTTGGGTATAGATCTTACTTAATACGTAGTTTACTAGAAGAGTTGCCTTACTATCTTATTTTTGTTCATGTCCATACTCCAGAGGAAGGATATGCTATCAGAACATCTTCTTCTTGGGTAGGCCGGTTCTTTTGTGCAGAGGATATTATAACTCTGCTTGAAGATCAAGAGTTTGATCCTAAACTGCTTGTCGCTAGGGTATCTATAACCAAGGTAGGGAATAAGCAGAATGAAGAGATACATCCCAATGAGGAGAAGTCAGTTGTATGTAACGACTATACCGTAATAAAGACAATCTTCCTATAGTAAGGAATTTTTAAATTTTTTCTCAAGAAGGCTTATGGCAGATAAAATAACCATGTATGAGATCACTAGAAGGTTTGAAAGGCTCCTGCGGGAGTATGGGTTTCCTGCAACCTCAGAATTCCTGGATCTGTTTCCAGGGTTTCGGGCCGCTTCAAGATATCCTTTGATCTTTCCTGTGCGGATTTCCAATGAAGAAGAGCACGCTTTCTTCTTTTCTTTGTTTAAGGCGTTGGTAAATAACGGCATAATTATAACGCATGATATTGGAGCTAAGCTATTCTCTTCAAATCCGCCAGAGAGCACGCCTTACTGCCTGTTTTTTATCAATGTCGTAACGCTTAAGGACGCTTTTACAGTTCGGACCTCTACTTTCTGGTGGGGCCGGACTTTTCAAGCCAGCGAAGTGATGGAAATCCTTGCTAGTGACGATTTTATGCCAAGCTCTTTGGTCGCTACGACGCCTATAGGGAATGAAGCACCTAAGGGGGATACAAAAACCATTAAGGAAGATAAGATTGATGGCTACGATGAAAATGCTGTTGTAAGGAGTATTTTCTTGTGATGGTAGATTTAGAGAAATGTCTTGCTGACTTTTTCTTTATTGTTTTTGATAAAAAACTTTCTTGTGTAATTAAAATTCAGACTCAAGAAGAATACGGTGACTTTGTCAAGTTTCTTGAGCCAATTAAAGCAGTTGGGTTTATTGGAAATTATAGTATCACGGATAATAAGTCTTGCGGCTTTCCTACAGCCCTAAAACTTTTTATAGATTTTAATCCTGGGCGGATGAAATTAAATGTCGTTCCAACGCAGGAAGTCTGTGATGCTATTTCCATCTCCGCTTTTTTTGAAAAAGTTACAGATGTTCTGAAGTTAGAGCTATGAATCTTTCTTACCGCATGGTCTATAAGGGAACCACTTATCTCCGCTATGGTTATATCGTAGTGGGCTCATCTTTTCTTGAGAAACGGCCAGAACTTCTTTTTGAAGCCTTCTCGAAAATAAAGTTCTTGCCCACCAAGGTAGTTCATGATATTATAGAGCAGAAACTTACCTACTACGGTCTGTCACCACATTTTGATTTTATCAAGGTTGGAGAGAAGGCACCGCAGTATGAGATCTTTATTTCTCCTGCTTCCTTCCTTGGAAGCAAGGAGACAATTGTAAAAGTAGTCAAGAAAGGAGAATAGCCTATGGTTGAACTATCTCCACAACAACTAGCCTATGATCTTACAGAGTCTCTCTTCACCAAGAATATTATCATAAGGGACTGTGAGGTTATCCTACGTGGTGGAGAGAAATCAAACTTCTATATTGACTTCAAGTCCTCTGCTATGACTTCTCCTGAGATATTGAACGCTATAAACTATGAGCTACACAAACAGCTCACAACGATGTTCTTCCAAAGACCCATCCAGCTGGTAGGAAAAGGGCTTTCTGGTGCCATCATGGTAACCTCACTTCTTTCTTTTGCCCCCTATATATTTAAGGGTATAATAATCCGTCCTGAAGTAAAATCTCATGGCTATGTCTCCCAAATAGTAGGCGACATAAATCCAACCGCACCCATTGTTATTTTGGATGATGTTGTGACTACGGGCGGGACTATCAAGGAAATTGCTTCCTTCCTGCCAAGGAAGCCAGACTGCGCTTTCGTTCTTGTAAGAAGGAATAGTATTGACCATGTGGAAGGAGTACCTGTCTATTCTCTCTTTGAAGTTAAGGAACTTGACACGAACTAGAAGGAGGTTCCTCAATGCCATCTCTCAAAGACTTTCTAGAAGAGTCCAGAGCAGGTGTTGATGTTTCAATGTTTTATCCAAACGACAACTTCATTCTCTCGGCCCTTGGTGCCCGTGTTTGTTACTCGGACACCAATGATTTCTGTGTCCTTTATGCTGATCCCAGGGTGTCTGATCTTGGTGAAAGGAAGGCTTTCCTTGAGAGACTTCGTAAGGCAGGTCATTTCTCTGTCTTTGCTCATTCTCCTGTGGAATTTATGACGGTTGATCCACAACCCTATAGGAAGTTATATAAAGCGTTCATATATCGAAACGAGGTCTGTCTCAATGGCAGGCATTTGGTCGAGCTTACAGGAAAGCTCAACTTCTTTGAAGAAGATCCAAGAATAGACGGGTTCTTCTTCGCTGATCTTGAGTCTGGATTCGCCTTTAAGGCTTCCTCCCTGGCGGAACTCTCTCCATATACGGAAAAGGCTGATTCCTATCTTGTAGGTATTCCTATTCCTGGTATCTTTAACTGGCTTTCTGTTACAGCGTTTGGAATTTCAAGAGTTACATCCCATCAATGGGTAAGGCACACTTGGCAAAATTTTAGCCAGCGCTCCCACCGCTATACTGCTGTTGATGGGTTTGTAATACCGCCTTCTTTTGATAAGCTCAGGTTCAGGGATATTCCGGGAAGATTGTTTGTTGAAAACATCTACACGGAAACGGCCACGGCGTATCAGATTGCTGTCAATCAGGGAATTCCAAAGGAAGATGCCAGGTATTTAATTCCCAACGGAGCAAGGACTACTTTGATGTCTTCAGGGCCGTATTTTGTCTGGGAAGACTTTGTAGCAAAGCGGGCTGTGAAGGGTGCTCAATGGGAGATTAGGAGAGTGGCTGAAGCAATCTGTAGGTTTCTTTCTTTCATCTAAAGGAGGGTCTAAAAATGACAATACAGGAGCTGGTAGAAGAACAGATTGCTCCCTGGGAGTATAGTTTTGCTGGCGAGCCCAAGAACATCTTCTCTATTCCAGAACCAACTAAAAACTTTAGCCGTGAATGGTTCAAGGCCCTTGAAAAGCCAGGCCAAAACTGGTGGTTGGAATTTTCTGATGACACATTTCCTGATGGGTGGGAAGATAAAATGCTTGTTGTTCTTGACAAAGCAGGTTTCAAGCCAAGAAAGAAAAGCAGTCTCAAACATTTTTTCCTCATTTTCCTGAAAAGAATGAGTGCCACTATATCAATCGCCATGCCAGTAAGCTACCTCTACTATATAGCTACTGGAAAATCCATCTTTTCTATGAGATATATGCTTGAGCTTGATAACTTCCTTGCTTGGTGGAAGGAAATACGCAACAGGCCAGCGGATGAAACTCTTGTTGAGCCGCTATCCAAGCTTTCGCTTTACATAGCCATTATCTTCGCCAAGGCGATAGACCTCCGCTTCCTTTCACGGGATCGTTGGATCTTCAAAGGGCTAATCTATGTCAGCCGTAATCGCGGAGCTGAAACGCTTCTTCCTGAATTTGGTGCTTGTGATCCTTACTTTCCCTATATCCTTGAACTTTTGGAATATAGAAAAAGACTTGACATCCATTTGTAGGTTGGTTATATTGAAAAGTGAGGGGTAGCGGGCGGCCTTGGTGAGAGGTCACTACAATCAAGGCTACGGGAGAGGGCTCTAGAGCCCTCTCCCACTTAATGGGGTTTAGTTTTTCTTGGGAAAAAAGAGAAGAGCTAAGGCAATGATTATAAATTTCATATAAACCTCCTGATAGGTTTTAGTTTTGAAGGGAAGCTGGCACTCAGCTTCCCTTTTTTATTTTTTTAACAATTGGTTGATATGGCCAAGAAATATGTTGATCGAAAACACAAGCTATATGTCTATACCGGTGGAAAGTATCTAAGGCAAGAGCTTTCTTCTGCCCGTGGATGTAAGGCTTACCGTGTGAAAACAATTGACCCGCAGACGAAACTTCTTGTCTGTGTTACCAGCAAGAAGGGAAAGCGTGGTGGGAAAACAAAGGCAGTTGCTATCCTTCGGTCGCCAAATAAAGATCTAAGGCGTTACAACAAGCGTGGCAGAAAGTATTTGAAGAGAGCCCTTAAGAAGGCCAGGAAACTTCTCAAAAACTAACCAACGGCAATCTTAGCGAGTTCCTTCCTTAATACCCTAGCCGTAACCCTTCCTTTACTCTTGGCTGTCTTTAAGATTCTATCATCCATCAGCCCCTTAGTAAGGAAGAAATCTACATACACCTTCCTGGTCTGTCCTATCCGGTTAACCCGCCCCACAGCCTGTTCTATGCTTGCTGGAGTCCAGTCATATTCCACGAACACGACCCGCCTAGCATTCTGAAGATTGAGAGCAAACTCTCCTTTCTGTATCTGTATCACAATAACATCTATCTTTCCATTCTGGAATTGATCAATCACAGCATCAGCAAGTTTGTCTCTTATCCTTCCAGTAAAGGCTTCAACCTTTATTCCTTTTTTATGGAGCCCTTCAACTATTCTTCCTATGGTCTCTAAGAACTTAGCGAACACCACAACCTGATCTCCATTTTTTACTACATACTTCTCTATCGTCTCTATAGCTTTCTCTATCTTTGGAGACTCAAACCTTTCTACTATATCTCTTTCATAGACCAGGAAGCCAGAGCTCACCTGTTGAAGTTTCATGATCGTGTTCTTGATCTCAATAAGGGTTCCGTTTCTTTCCACAATTTCTGAAGAGATGTCTCTGGCCAGGTCTACCTGCTTATCCGTGGGATTGACGTATATTTTATTGAACACAACATTTTCTTGCTCTTTCTCTTCCTTTGGAACTTTTATTGTGTTCTCATCTACTATAGCTTGGATTTCAGCAAGCCTTTGTGGTCTTGGCTCATATTTGACATAATTCTTCCCTTCTATCTTGATGAAGTATCGGTTGAGGAAGTGCCACCAAGACATCCTAAAGGCCCAGGGATTTATCACAGACAGCTGGAAGAAAAGATCGTTTGGCTGATTTCTGATTGGGGTTCCTGTCATCAAGATTCTGTAGCGAGCAGTCTTCATTATCTCAGCTACCACAGCTGCTCTAACCGAATATGGGTTTTTTATCAGATGAGCTTCATCACAGACGATCATATCTACATTTCTATACTCTGGCCGAATAAGATCAGCCAGATCTCCTTCTTGGTGGAAATAAAGACCATCGTAATTTGTGACTATGATCTTATCTCCAAACCAGGATTCTGGAATATCGAAGAATTTCTTTAGCTCAGCTATCATCTGCGTAATTCCTGCCTTTGGGACTACTATCAACGCTTTTCTTATCTTTCCTGTAATGAGCCTTCTTATGACTACATATCCGGCCATGTATGTCTTACCACGCCCAACTTCACCAAAGAGAAAGGCTCTTCTGAATGAGAGCAGGATCTTTATAGGCAGCTCCTGGTGTGGCTTTGGTGGATATTTACAGAATGAGAGATCAAGCGGCCTTTCATCTTTCAGCAGCCCTTGATTAAACAACTTACAAACCTTCTTATATTTTTGGCACTCGTTATAGAGAGCTTTTATGTCTTCTATCTTCTCACCACGTATAAAATTGCTGGCGTGCTTCATTGAAAATATGAGTGGAAATTCTTTCTTTACACGCTTCTTCATTCTACCTCTCCTAGATCTTGTAGAAACTTGATCTGATAGCGTATGCACAAATATTTTTAAGTGCTTCTTGCACGTCACTTATTTTCCATAAGACTGAAAGGCAGCATATAAACATACCACTATCAGTAATGACAATATAAGCTTTCTCTATTCCTGGCTTGCCATATCTATCAGGAAGCATCAGCATATTTACAGTCCCTATCTGTTTTGGCTCCAGTCCGTAATCAATTATATGATCTATCATAATCTCGTGTATAAACTTCTCATCTTCGTAGAAATCTTCTATTGTGGTCAAAATCTCACCACGATACAGTATCGGAAAATCGAACCACAACCCCAATGTCCCGCATCCCTCTATGTATCTTTCATTGATTTTATAATGTGTATCACAGAAAAGTATGTAACAATCTTTTTCTTTTATTAGCACCATATCTGGCCTTGTTTTTTGTGTTTCAATATCAGGAATACGGCCTTCTCTTATAATAATGTATGCCGGATGAAGGAATGGCTCCTTCGCTGGTATGGTAAAGAACTTTTTATCGTATTCAAGTATCATAATGCCTTCTTTATTACCTTTATATACGGTGTTTCTTCATAGTATCCCAGTTCATCTAGAGGCACCTCAGCTATCTTCGCTATTGCTTTCAGATCACCAACCTTTACGCCCACAACTTTAAGAAATAAGTCCCATCCTAGCTTCCTATATACGACTGTGGTTATTGGCCTGAAATTTGTCTTGCATTTCTTCACAACTTCAATATCACCTAAGTCAACATCTCCCTCTATATTTAGGAACAACTCTTCTATCTTCTTCTTTTCATCTCTGAGTTTTTTTAGCTCAGTATTCAAAAATTTGATCTTGTTTTCAATTTCAAGGTATCTTTCAGCCTTTTTCTTTAAATTGTCCATAGCTTTACCTCCTCTTTTTTGGTTTTACACAAACTCTGTAACCTTCACCAATCTTATCTCCTTTTATCGGATATACGATCCACTCGTGGCGCCCAACACGCTCCATCCATATCCCTTGGCTCTTCTTTAATGCTCCGGCCCTTTTTAGGGCCTTCTTTACAGCCTGTATATAGTCCCTTGCATATACAACTTCCACAACAGTATCATTTCTGTATTTGGCTTCAACTTTTACCAGCACAGTATGTTACCTCCTCAAATCGGATTATATTTTTATTTGAAGTCCATGGAATACAATGTCGCTTCCCACAGGTCTTGCATTCAAACGGGCGCAATACAGCTCCTGATCTAGCCCTGAATGGTCTTCCAACAACGGTTCCAATATGCTCTCCATTTAACTTGCTACGTCCCCAACTGATAACAGCCCTTACCATTTGTCCTTCTTTTGGATAGGCTTTCATAGCCCTACCTCCTTTCCTTTTAGTTTTCGCTTACATCAATCTCTATGGCTTTGGTCATCTTGTTCTCTATGGAAGCTATTACAACAATATCTACCAATGCAGACTTATAAAGGAAGAGTGTCTTATAGTTTTCCTTTATCCTTTCCACCAGCTCTTCTAGCTCTCCTATATCCCTTGGATAGAAGAGATACCCGCCAGCCTGAGCCACATAATCGCAAATATCCTTAAACATTTTTGTTTCTGCATTGTTTACGGCTGTATATGCAGTTATGGCAAGCGATCTTGCTAGCTCTTCTGGAGACATTGTCTGTATCAGCACCAAGGCGTCTATAGGCTTATCTTCAAGGAGACACTTAAGAAACATCCTTATCTTGGCTGTTTCTTCATATCTTTGAATCTGGTCTTGTTGCTTAAGCATGGGTTACACCTCCGCTCCACAGAATGTGCATTTTCCTTCCTTTATTACCGTCTCATATCCGCAATTCTTGCACTTATGCAGGTCTCCTTTGATGAGACCTTTCAGATATGAGATATAGGAAGTCTTTGAAGGCTTCCTTCTCGTCTTCTGTTTCTTGGGAACCATCAGCTTTTCAGGCGGGAGCCAGCCTACCTTCTGTTCTAATCTCCAATCAGAAAGTTCTGTATTTGTGTAAGGCATAAGAAGTCCCTTGAAATATGGCTTTCCATAGACCTGAACCCCTATCTGTTCTTCCTTTCCCTTTACATGGAATACAACATTTTCGATTTCTTTATCATTGAAAATCCTTATAAGTAGGCGTGGATTTACTGCTAAAGGATATTTTCCATGATGGTCTGTATGGATTCCATCTTCATCAAGGTATACGACTGGGTTATATGTTTGTGTTTTTACTATTGTTTTTAGCTTGTTTACAAGTTCTCTGGTTACTGTTACATTGACGCTATATGCAAATGTTTCAGGAATGACACATTCATATTGTGGAAAATCATAACCTACATTAAAATACAGATAATTATTTATGTTAATTGTGTTTTCTGCGTATGAATATCTAAATACAAACTCTTCATCACTACTGTTTATCAGCGCCTTAACCAAGTAATGAGGTATGGTGAACGGTTCATTTACCGTGAATGTATATGTTGTATCTTCTAACCCAAGAATATGTCCATCCGTAGCTACTACACGCAATTTACCATCAACTTCATCAAATAATATCTCATCTAACCTTCTACCTAATACTATTCCGTCATAGTAATTCATAATGTATCTCAGGTTTCTCTTTACAAATCCTTTTGGAAATGTAAGAATCTTATCCCAATCAATAGGTTGTTCGCATTCCTCAATGTGAGGTTTCCTTGAATGGATCGTAATTCCGTTAATCAAAAACCTACCTTCGTCTTTATTGTAGTGGAAAGCATTCTCTTCAAGAATAACATCCTTGAGCTTATTGAATTCTATTTCAACATCAAAAACATCTCCGCTGTATGGAACTTCCTTGATAAAGAAGACGTTGTAACATCTGGCCATAAACTTAAGGCTCTTTCCATTGGCCTTAAGTCTTACATACCTGTGTTGTGTGTATGCTTCCTTCATGATAGGTTTCAGAGGGTTAACAATATTTTCCTTGATCCATTTGCCGGAAATCTTTTGTACCATAACTTTACCTCCTTTAGTGTTTTGTTTCCTTGGTCTCAAGAATCTCCATTCCAGTTATGGCTTCTATGATCTTTCCTTCTATCCTTTCAAGAACTTCCATATTTCCTTCTATCTCTTTTGCCAGCCTATCAAGATCACCCATATCCCGTGGAAACCAGAACTGGCCTCCTATCTCTTTGGCTATTTCTGAAAAAATCCCACCTTCACCACTCATGGCTAGTGCTATCGCACCTATTTCAGCTATATACCTGTCATCCATCTCTTCCACAATATCAATAGCTTCCGAATATTGGCGATTATATACAGCCACAACTATCTCTGCTAACATTCTCGTTGATTCCGGAAATTTTTTAATGATTTCTCCATATTCCATGTTTCTATTCCTCCGTTGAAACCACTCATGAATATCTTCTCTTGAAGAGTCTTCTAAAATTTCATAATCACCCACAACATTACCTCCTTTCTTTTAAAGCTTGATTTGGGCAATACTGTCTATTCCACCATATACTTGTTCTGCGTGTGTCTTTGCAGTTTCTATTGCTTCTTCAGGAGTATCGCTCCCAAAGATATAACGCCCACGCGATCTTCCTTCTTTAAGAACTTCATATGCCCATGTTTCATTATCTACTCGCCATAAAACTATAATTTCGCCGCCATTTGTGGTGATTATATACAGCTTTAATTTTCTATAATACAGACCATCTTTTATGAGGTTCTCGACTTCTTTTTTAAGACCTTCCTTAGCAGTCTTTTCCTTATGTGAATATTCATAAATCTCGTCAAATTCTGGATGATCTATCGAGGCCATATATAACTCGCCATACTTTGGATCATATTGTTTCTTAATGACTCCTTTAATAACTGTAAACCTCTTTTCCTTCATTTCTCCTCCTTTTTACATTTCACATAAATGTTTTTCTTATCAAGCAGTATTATTGAGAATGATTATCATTTGTCATTATGGTCTTCTGGGTCCCACAATGGGACCAATTTCCCGTTTCGTATGAAATAATATTTCCCATCCTTAACAATCACTATTCTTGTTCCGTGGTATCTCATTAGTCTTGATACTTTTTTTATATCAACTTCTATTCCAGATACTAGTGCAGTTCTTGCTCTATGCATTATATAGCAGTAACTTGCTATCAAGAATAATATTGATAATACAATAACTACTATACTAGTTTTCATCTTTATCCTCCAATAACTTCATCAATTCAGCCATATTTCTAGCTTTTTCGTATTTCTCAATATTTTTTCTATCTATTCTAGCAATAATTTTGAAATCTCTCCTTTTCATGTATGTGGGCTTGAAGAGATATATAAGGAATCCTTTATGTTCGCACCACCAACAACCTCTTCCTCTGCATATACAGCATTCTACTATGAACGCTCTATTGGATCTTGTGAGCTTCTCAAGTCTTTCAATATCTCTTAGTATTTTTTGATCTGGATGTGGCACGTAACAATCCCTCCTTTTTCTTAAGTTTTCTCAAAAACATCAATAAAGACTATACATCCGTCTTTTCGCTTTACGTATTTTACTATGAACCACGGGCAGTCCATAATTATCATATATTTATTTCTTTTGTTTATCACTTTATTACCCATATTTATCTGCTGTATCACGCATCTTGGAGAGAATTCCGCTAGAATTCTCTCTTTCCACTTTTCTATGAACCTCTGTGTAAAGTAATATCTATCGTTGTATTTGAAACCAAGTATAGTCTTTTTATTTATCTGAATCTTTCCGGCGCTATCACTCGTTTTTCTATAGATGTCTTCCCAAGATTTCTCTCCTTCATCTATGTCTGTCTTGGCTATGTCACATAACTTCTCAAGAAATCCAGTATGTTGCCCTATCGCTATATCTGAAATATAAAAACCAGCATATTTTGGGCGTTTAAATCCGTATTTAACTAGGAATTTATGCCATGCGTTATATATGAACCCAGGTAATGCCTTATCACCATATTTTAAACCTTCACTGGCGGCCTCAAGGGCAATGCAATAGCCCTCGTGCCGCCAGTCCTGGATTAACCCTCTCTCTCGCAGGCGTGGCCAGACGTGGAAGAATCGTTGTTTCCAGATTCTGAAAACCACGCCTGCGAGGCCATTTACAGGCTCGGAGAGGGCGTAGTGCTTCATCTATTTACTCTCCCCTTCTTTCCTCATGGAGAGAACCGGATATATAAAGATTCTATCTTCAATCCCGGCTACTGGTGGTCCATCTGGAGGCCGGGATACGAACGCACCTTCATATCTGTTCACAAAGATGCGCATATATGTATAATCAGGGTTGAACTGGAGCATCCTGACCCGGAAGCGCTTGATTGGTTCTCCACTTTTTCGTGGAAACTCGTACATGAATCCGTAAGAAGAGAGGAGTTGTTTCTTCAGCCAGTTTTCTTCATGATAAACCTGAAGCTTTTGGTTGATGGCCCTAGCAAGCTCCAGGGCCAGCTGATCACGGGTGCGAGCGATGGATAGAGTGATTACCTCCATACCGTTTGAATCTAGTATCTGTTCTCCAAGAGGGCTGGAGAACTTAAGGATGCCTGCTTCTTTTATTTCATCCAAGTGGTCGCAAATCCACCATATCACATATTCTGCAATTGTGAGTGGCATATCATTTATTGGGAGGCCGCCATCATACCACCTACGCAGGTGGTTAATATCTTCGATCTTTAGTTTATCAGGTACTCCACCACGGCAAAGCTCATCTATATCCGCTTTATCTAGCGGTATTTCAAACTTCCATGTATCATCTTCCTGGATATCAAAATATTCTGAGATATAAGAGTGAGAGTCTGGGTTTTCTCCTTCGATAATGGCTATCTCACGCTCTTCAGCAAGGAGAGCATATACATGACCGCCCTTGTCTACGGAGAAACTAAAGAATTGACACATAACCTTTACCTCCTTTTTTAGTTTTAATAAATTTCTACAGCTTCCAATGGAAGCCTATGTCCTTCCGCATTGTATGCGGAAGTTATACAACCGCCACATATAATTACTATCCCACAACACCCAGCGAAGTCCAAATATCCAAGATCTTGTTTGCTTGGCAAAATATGAGGGCATGGGTGCTTATGGACGATTATGAAATGAGTTGATGGGAAATCGTTGAAATGTATGGCAGTATCGTCTGAGCTTGTAATTTGTTCTGGAACTGCTATCTCGTCTCCTATGAATGTTTTGGTATTTGTGTCTATATGACCAAGAATGAAGAAGACCCACTCGTTATCTTTTCCATATTCATTTTCCATTGCATCTGCTATCTCCAGCATTCTAGCTGGAAGTTTATATTTCTTTATCCCTTTTTTATCTTCAAGGATTTTTTTGAGATCAAGGCTGGTCACTATCACCGCCAACGATTTCAAAATTTTCCATATCGTAGTAGTCCCACAGGGCGTTATCTGGATTGTCAGGCTCTCCATCCCAACAGGCTTTGAAGTCTCCTATCAACTCTGCATTATTTGGGACGCCCAAGTATTCAGCAAAGTCTTTTTTTGCTATCACCATTGCCTTACATTTGTAGCAATGTTCATATCTTGTTATACAATTGTGTGGTTCCCAATCAGATAGTCTGTACACTTTACTACCATCAAGTAAATCATAGCTATTTTTTACTTTTTCCCTCTCTATGGTTTCAGTTTTCTGCATATCTACACCTCCTTTTTATACGCTTCAATCATTTTTTCTAGAACTTTAATACTATTCTCAGCATCTTCGTTACTACTTTTAATAGTATCTACCAATGCTTCCATAAATTCAGGAAGCATTTTGGCTGCTTCTCTATATATCTTTGGCGTGCCAGTATATAACCTGCAGTTGTAATCGTTCATATAATACCAAACATCATTTGGTGGTCTATCTCCTGTAATTATATAATCATATACATCAACTACCCACGCGAATACTGGTCCGTATGACCACCTTGGATTATGCCCCAAAACATCTCTATACCACATTAGTCTTTTGTATCTAAACGAGTTGTATGGGATATGTTTACCAATAATGTCGGCTATCTCATCCATCAGTTCTCCGATTCTCCGGAGAGACGAATTATAGCGCTCTCCAAGAGCGCGGATATTTTCTAGAATGGTTTTTTGGTGTTTGTTTTTCATAGCCTCTACCTCCTTTAACTGTAGAAACTACATTGTTTTTCGCCTGTTATGCGCCACTTATTGTATAGCTCATGTAAGTATTCAATCACACCTTCTGTAAAATGCTCCATTATTTTGTTAACTGCCTTGGCGTAGATCAAGTTTAGTTTATCAATTATTTGTTGTATAATCTCATCATCGTCTGGCGGAGGTACTGGAGGTGGAGGCCCTATCGTGCTTGATATAGATGGGGTGATGATCTCTACTACAACTGGATATTTTTCTTTATATTCTCTTAACTTTTCCAAGTATTTTCTTCTATCTGAAGACATATCATAATGCTTTCCATGATAGTAATATTCTGAATAATACCAGCCAGATTTATGAACTTTACCGTTCTCGTCCATTGCTACTATATATTTCAGTCTACCACTAGCAAATAAGATATTGTTTCTACCATTTTTATTGAGTTTATTTAAGCATTCGTAAAGAATTTCGTCTATTTCTTCGAGAACTTCTTCATCAATGAACTCTTCATCTACTGTTTTGGCAATCCAGTTTACTGTGTCTGATATTAAGCATAATTCCAATTCATCGAAATCTTCATCAATGTTGTTTATAGTCCTGCTGAGCGATTCTACCGCACTTATAACCATTTTTTCTTTATTGTTGTCCATCACCATGCCTCCTTTCATATTCTAATAACCCAAATCTTCAATGTATTCTTCAAGTCTTTGCCTATCTTCTTGTCTCCAGCTATTCAAGATTTCTCCGACAATCTTATCAAGGCTATACGCTTCTCTATATGCGCCGCCTACCTTGCATATTAGTTTTGTACATTTAAGAAGATCATGCACAAATTCTTGACTATAGCTTGATAACCCACCTATCCCAAAATTATAATCCAGCCAGAATAAGAACTTATCCGGATCTTTTGGCGGTGTATCTTTTATAAGCCATTCAGGATAGATCCTTATGGTTCTTGTATCATTATATATTTCTATAACATATCCTCTATCCTTGGCTATTTCTACGGCTTCATCTCTATTTTCAAATATAGCTTCATATTTATCGGCTTCCTGTTTTATTGTTTGATATTCCGGAATATCTGCCTGCTCCATATAGGTGATTACTTTTTCTATGAGTTCGTTTATAAGCTTTTCTAAAGCTTTCTTGTTTTCCATAATCTCTTCCTCCTTAGAATAAATAGATTTCAATCTCTGTGATATTAAGTAACCTATGACCGAACCAAGGAAGAGCCTTCTTTCTTCATCATTGGTATCATTGAAAGGTTCATTTAAGCCCTCCTTATTCTCAGGAGTGCGTCCATATAAGATCGGCGTATTTCCTCCCACTCGCATATTTTCTCAATATCTTCATCTCGCATATTGACAAACGCATAGTGATCTTCTTTTATGAAAGTTTCTATCACTTCTTTTGCTAAGTCCATAGCGTATATGGCTGTATCTATAACTTGCTCAGCGGCAAGCCTTCTATCAGCGCCTTTTGTGCGTATAGCAATATCTGCAAGGCTTTTAAGGACCTCTTTCATTGTCCACTCTCCTTTCCCTGATTTTCTTGCAGTCCCCGAGAATATCCCAGAGACTCCAGGAAAACCAGAGATTTTTCTATAGCTGTATCTGGCCGCATATAGGGCTCGTTCATTTATTTTTCCTTATTTCAGCTAAACATTTTTCGCATATTCCATGGCTTATTCCAAGAACACCGTGTCCGGGCTTTATGCCCAGGAATATTCCACACTTTATGCAAAAACGGAATATAACCTTATCTCGCAACAAGTCTCTTATTGGCATATTCTAGTCTCCACTATCGTCAAATAAATCTATATTATTTTCTACGATATATGAGATTATTGCTCTTTCTATAGTCTCAATTATGAAACGTTTCTTATTAGCTATGAATTTTACAATACAGATCAATATATCAAACATTATCTCAGGTCCCCTCTAATAATATCTTGAATTCTATAGAAGAAACTCTTCTTATACTCGCAGGCATTGTTATATTGCTCGATAATCAGAGTCCTAATTGCCTTTATGGTTTCGATATCGGCTAGGATAGAAATAGTATCGGTGGGCAGGTTATTGGCTGGAACATATTTACTTTTCTTGGGACTATAGCGTCTGAATATAATCTTCTTTCTATTGGGATCATATTTAATTTCTATATCGTTGAACGCGCTTGATATTTCTTGAGACAATATGTCGCTATCAAGGACTATTGTCTGGTTTATGCCAATATTATCACGGATATCTTGTGCTAAGGCCGCATAGGCGGCCTTAATATCGCTAAAAGACAAGATCGTGTTTTTCATAGGTTTTTCCTCCTTTTTTTGTTTTTTGACCAAAGAAAAACCCCTACAGGCCCGATTATGAGCCTATAGGGGTTATAAGACAAAAAAAGGGAGACTCCTTAGTAGGAGTCTCCCCTAGGCGTTACTTAGAAGTAAGGTCGGCGAGAAGGAAACCGTGCCTTCTTGGTTTAGGCTCGCGTACAAAAGCTTTCGGTAGTGTTACGTTACCAGAGAAGAAATCGTCGCGTTGGTAACCGTACTCAGCAAGCTTGCCGAGTACAACGTCGCGGACATAAAAACCGAGACTAGCCAGTTCTTTTTTCATAAACTGGCGGATCATCTTTTTACCGGCGAAACTGAGCCTTAAAAACTTCTCAAACTCAACGACGGCGAGATTGCCGTCTACCTTAAACCAGAACTTGGTTCCATCTTTACTTTGTTCCTGTTTCTTTTGTTCTGCCATCTTCTTACCTCCTTTATCTTTTTTCTCTTCCTAAGTAACTTGATTTAAGCGTCAAAAATTTGACACCTTGAAAATTTTTCTTCGATGCAAGGGTAACTTACAAAAACAAGAACAAAAAACGCAATGCGCAAGAACCAAAACAAACTTTAGTCAATTATACAAGCAAAGCAATTAAATCTCTCACGCAGACTGTAAAATTAAACTTTTTTCTTGAAATTTCTTGCCAAACGAAAAAGTTTCGCTTAGTGATTTAGACTAAGTCTCAGTAGTGAATGCAACGTAAAGAATAAGAATGAAGGAAAAGTGCTACTGGTAGGCAAAAAAAAGAAAAGGGCCTAAGCGGCCCCAAAGGAAAAAGAAGAAAAGAGAACCTAGTTAGCCAGCCTAGACCTTACAGCCCAGACTGGCTAATTTCTTTTCTACTAGCGAGACCTTCTTGGTCTCGCCCTTCTTCTTATACTCACGCAGGAGATCTCTAAGATAGATCTCTTGCGCAAGCGTGCTCATGTGGGAAAGGCTTTTATCTATGTAGGCCTTGCCGGTGCCGGCTTGGGAAAGAATAACTCCAAGCTGCTCAAAAACTTGTCGGCACGCTTGTTTCTCTTTCCATGCTGACAAGTCGCGGTAGCTATCCTCCAAGAATGTTTGATATATCTCTAAAGACTTCTTGACAAAAAAAGGCAAACGCTTTCGGTGCCGCTTGCCTCTTGCGTGTTCCGCAAGGCTTTCTTCAAGGCTTTGCGGAAGATTAAAACCGTTGTCAATCAGGGTGACGTCCTTTTCGATGTTGTCGTCTTGGTTCCAAGGATACAAGCTTCTTTCAAACTCTCTCATAGTCTCTTCCTCCCTATTTTTGGTTTTATCCTTTATTTCCTTTCTATCTCTCCTCATCGTCTTTGTCAAGTTAAAACTTTACTCATTTCCCCTCGTTACAATCGAAACTTATGCCACATGCATCCTATCATCCTAGCCATCTTAGCCACACCACCACAACGACAAAAAGCGTACTTACAAAACACCACTATTATCCTTCCCTACCAAACAAGCAAGTGAGAATGAGTCTCAGTAGCTAGTTAAGTGTGTTGGTCCTTAGTTACTTAGAGACGTAGAAGGCAAGAAGCGCACCCAAAAGAAAGAGAGACAAGCTACAAAACAGGCCAGACAAGAAGGAAGTGTGTAGCTGCTAGTGAATCTGAGATACAGTAGAGGCAAGGCGTTTTTGTGGGAGTGGCGAATTTTTCTGGGAGAAGGGGAGGGGCGTGTCTGGGCCATAGCTCCATACAAGTATTTACAAGTATTTTATGCAGGTATATTTTATCCTGTAACTGTATCCTACAATCACATAATAATCCCTTTATATATTGTATAGATGGTATCCTGGATGTAAAACAGTTTTATTGTGGTTTGGCGTGTGGGAAATCTCTTGTCTCTGTGGTGTGGGTGATGGTTTGGGAGTAATTTTTCTGGGGCAGGGGTAGGGGGGATGTTTTTTAGAATAGTTTTAATTTCATTGTGGTGGCGTGGTGTTGATAGGCTATTATTTCTGGTTATCTGTTGTTATTGGTTATTATTTGCTGTTATGGCGGATTATTGGTAGCGGAGCTGGTTTGGGGGTGGTTAGTGGTGTGGGAGAGGGTTGTGAATGGTAATTTGGCTGAAAGTGTTGATAGAGTAGGGAAAGAATAGAATTTGTCATTTGAATTCTCCTAGGGGGAAAGTAAAGGGAGAGGGCTGGAATTTTGTGCAGTATAGTGCGTGGAGTGCTCAAAATTTCTTTCGAAATCTATTGTTTTCTGCTTGGTGGCTATGGGTGTGATTTCACGATGGTCCATTTTTCTGCTAGGGATTGGAATAAGCTGGAACCATTGATAGCCAACGGATTGCTGGAAATGTAGTAAAATGAATGGCGATTCAGTTATGATCTGCTTGGGTAGATAAGATAACAAACAAGAGATGGTTAGTCTATACCTGGGTATTCTTGGTAGTGGTATATCCTTATGGGCATAATTATGCCCATAGAGGAAATGGTCATTTTTATGCACATAAAACCATGACCAACAATATGGGCAATAATATGCCCATAAGCTATGTAGGTATTTTTATGGATGCTTTTATGCCCATAATCCGTATGGGTAATATTATGCCCATAAAGTTAATGGCCGTAAAAATGCCCATACTTGACAAGGGGTATAATTATGGGTATTTTAAGGTATGGGCATAAAAATGGTCATAGATACCACATAAAAGGAGGGTCTGTTTATGAAACCATACAAGGTATTGATTGATGAGAATCTGGTTCGGTTGGTTCCAAGAAGGAAGCTGAGTGAGTGGGTGCGGGAAGGGCTACTCTGGCGGATTGGTGTGGCTTATGGGATTTCTGATTTTGGGAAACTGCTCGAGATGGTGGAAAGTGATGCTGCGTTTCAGGGAGTGCCTGAAGAGTTGCGGGCCAGGCTTTGTGTTTTAGCCACTAAGCTCTTGCTCAAGAAGTATGGTGCTGATAAACTTATGTCTATGCTTGGAATCGAAAAGGAGGTAAGCCATGATTAAGCCTGGAGACCTGGTTGTTTTTGATGGTTACTATTATGACAATAAGGAAAAGAAGGTTGGGGCCTATCTTGGAGAAGCTACGGTATCTGGTACAGAATCTCCCAAGTATCATGTCGTGGTTCCACTCTCAGGTTTTGTAGAAGAGAAAGACCTTTCAAAAGTCCTTGTTGAAAAGAAAGTGGATTTAAATACCTGCAAAAAGCTCAACGATAGAGAAGTGTATTACCGTACTTTGTTAGTTCCAGAGATCTGGCCGATTGACGATTTTGATGTCCAGATTCGTGTAAGAGTTTATGGCACGGTAAATATTCCTCTGGAAAGAGCCCATGAGTTACCTTCTTTGGATCTTCTTGCTGATGTCTGTGAGCTTAAGGTCTTGGTCAAAGACAAACTTACTTCTCAAGGCCAAGAGAGCTAGTGATTGGAGGTGGCCAAAATGAAACCCAATGAGTGGTTTGAAAGAAAACTTTCCGAGGCCCGTGAAACTATAGAAAACAAAACAGAAAAAGTTAAAGAAAAAAATGGAGGTGAATAATGGAAAAGTTTGTAAGCTACAAATGGTTTGGTGGGAAAGTATCAGGCACCAGGGATTGGGAGCTTGAAACGTTTATGGGAGCAGTCCCATTCATGGGGACGACATCGTTTGATTCTGGTTTTGAGACAATACAGATAGATTTCCCTGTATCCATGTTGATTCATGTTAAGCTCGAATTCGGATGTCTCGTGTTCGTTTTCAAAGACAAACTTCAGTTCCTGTATGCAGAAACAGAAAACAGCAGGACCACCGTGCGATCCATGATGGTGTTCAATAAGATAACAGTCCCGGTTGTAAGGGATATTAAAGGCCTCGAAAAAGAATTGTCTTCTCTTGGGATACAGTTTGTTGGGAGGATAAAAGATGGCTAGTCTCAAGGATCTCCCATGTCGTGTATGTGGGGAGGAGGTAAAAGTTGACCGTAAGGCAATTTCTGTGATATGTGGTTCTTGCTCACAAAAGCTTGTCAATTATATCAGGCGCAAAGAGGAAGAAGCCCTTGAAAAACAAAAAAGGAAAAGGAGATCCGCCAGATGACCATCCAGGAGATCAAGAAGCTTCTGTGGCAGGCTACCAGAGAGAAATTCCTGATGTCAGGGAAGACGTATGAGGAGATAGCCAGAGAGATGGGTGTTACTAGACAATGGGTATGGCAGGTCATCGGCCCTCACTTCAAGGAAAATATCTTGCTTGAAACCCTGGATGAGTTTGCATCCCATTTTGGGATCAAATGTAATTACAAAATTGAAATGGAGGGGTGAGAATGAGAAGTGTTATGCTTGCTTTGTTATTTATGGTATTGTGTATCGGTCAAGGATTCTGTGGTCCGTATTGTGAGATTGTGGGTGACTTTGTAACAAACGCATACCGTATGGGCTACAACACGAATAGAGACTGTGCTCGTTTTGGGGAGTTCTTTTACAGAAGCTTGAGGAGAGCGTCTATTGAGGATGCGGCTTATTTTTCTGACCTTGCAAGCAAGGCCTGTGCAATGGGCCGGCTCGATAGGATAGCTGGCCGTGGTTCCAGGGAAGACTACGTTAGGATGGTCGTTGTTGATAGATGCAATATGATCGAAGCAGCCAAGAACAAGAAGAAATAACTTGACATTTGTTTTGCTGGTTATTATTCTTTGTAGAAAAACACGAGAAGGAGGTTTGGTTATGGGTAGGAAGAGGTCTCGTAACATCACCAAGGATGATGTCAGGTTTGTTTACGAAAACTATGGCAGGATGACCCATCGCCAGATGGCTGAGCAGCTTGGTATCTCCTACTATCAGGTGGCCAGGATTGTTAATAGTTTGCGGCAAAAAGGAGTCGACCTTCCCACACTCAGGGCGTCCAGGAACCCAATAGATGAGTTTGTGGCCGAGTTGAAGTCTGAGCAGATGTAATCCTGGTGAGGTTGAAGGGATGTGGAAAGGCCCGGGGCATCTCTTCCCGGGCCTTTTTTGTTTATGCTTTTCCCGGTTTGATGATTGGCTTTGATTCGATTACAAGCCCGCTGGTGATCTTGACGTATTCCTTTACAAGCTCCTTGTTTATATCTGGTTCTCTCACAATAGCTGTCACATGATCTTTGTTCACCTTGATGGTTGTATTTTGTTCTGCTCCAACTATAAAACTCTGAAATGCAATCCCAATCCTCCCATCCGGTGTTGGTTGCAAGAAGATGGACATGGGTTGTTTGAGCTTATAAATATCACCCTCTGTCCTGCCAATAACTGTCTCCCCTGAAATAAGCCTTAGCAAAACAAACATCAAAACCTCCTTGTATCTAATTTGAATTGTATTGTAAAGTTACCTGAAAACAGGTTATAGATGACGTTTACAATGCTATCGGTAATGTGTTTTCTCTTGTAGTCTATCAAGAACGGGTATTCATCTGCTATCTTTCTGACGAAATCGTCAAATGTGATGTCTGAAACGAGTTTATTGCCTGTATGCTCCAGAAGCAAGCAGGATCTGATGAATCCGAATCCAAGCCCAATGAGGGGCCCGTATCCAGGATTTCTGGCCTCTTCTTCAGACTCAAATACAATCTCTATCGTAAGCAATGACCACAAGGCGCTATTGTGTAGATGAGTGCTTTCGTGGTCTATGTAAAAATCATAGGAAGCAAAGGCGTCCCTGGCCATCATTCTCAGAATATCGAGGGTTGCCTCATCATCCCTGTAACTCATTACTTTCTTTTCATCCACTCGAATTTCTATCATCTTGTTTTCCTCATAGTGTCGATGACTGGTTGCCACGTATATTATTTGAGAAAATTCCCTTTCATTGTTTAAATCAAGTCTTGATCCAACATAAAGCCTGTTATTTACCTTACTTACTATTTCTGAGACTTTGTTCTGTATAGGAGTCATTTGGAAACCTCCTTTGTCCCGATCGTTGGAGCCGGTGGAGGGACTCGAACCCTCAACCTATGGATTACAAATCCATTGCTCTACCAAATTGAGCTACACCGGCTTTTCAAACGCTGAATAACATTTTATAATCCAATCAAAAACGGAGGTGATCTTATGGTGCGTGGCGAAACAATAACAGTATCAGCCATTGGATGTTCTTATTTTCCTCTCACTTCCATCGATGTCATCAAAAACTTCCTTATTAACACAGTTAAACTGCTTGGTATGACTCCTGTAGATGACACTCTCACCATAAGAACCTTTCCAACCCTTGATGGTAGAGGAGACTATGGTATCTCTGGATTTTTGATTTTAACAGAATCCCACATCTCTGTCCATACATGGCCCCAGGAAAAATTCATCAGGGTAGAGTTCTCGTCCTGTAAACCTCAGGATGAAAGTGAAAAGATCATAGAATCGTGCATAGAGGCTACATTCATCCCGGATTCCATGAAAACCATGAAATTGAGATGGTGACTCAATCGTCATTATTCAGAAACTCTCTCTGTAAGAACTTTTCATGGCGTTCAAGGGCTGTAATGAATTTCTTGTTTCTTTTGAGATGTTGTATCTTGACATGAGACCGATGTCCTAGTAAATTGAAGAGGTAACGAGGAAGCTTCTTTTTTGATCTTGGGCTCCTGTATTTAGGCATCACAAAAAATGAGTTAGCATAGGAGGATTCGATGCAGCAGGATGTTTCTATCATTGAAAGGTTCAATTTTTCTGGGAGTGACATCCCAAAGACGTTCATGGATCTTGAGAAGTGTATCGGCAAGAGCTATGAGAATGAGAGGGAACGTGCACTTGTCTCCATTGTTTTGACTGTAAGTTTTTCAGTTGCATCCAACAAGCACCCATCTTTCATCCTCATGAAGGGGCTCCTCTCAAAGGATGGCGTGACCTACACCTACAATGATATTGCCTGGCGTATCTATGATTTTTTGACGAAATGTATCTCTTATCTTCGGAAAAGAGAATATGAGCGTTATGTCGTTTCCATCATACAGGAGCTTCTTGCCCTTGATGACATGGATTTCCAGCAGCTGATTAGCGTAGCTCAGTTGCTGGGGGCAATTAAGGAAGACCTCAACATCAATGATAAGATGGATTTGAATAGGGTCTTTACTGAAAACAAGAAACCAATCTAATCTATTCTCGTGTGGGCCTGTAGCTCAGCTGGTTAGAGCCACCGGCTCATAACCGGTAGGTCCCTGGTTCAAGTCCAGGCAGGCCCACTCAAGTCAAAAACCTTACATTAGCATCTAAATTATCACCACGTCTGAAGAATTCGATAGCCACCGTCCCTGTCACGTTTGGTGGGTAACCGGCCTTTTCTTCATAATCACTTGCATCTGATCTTGATTTTCTGAAACCAGCTATCCTTATCAACCAGCGTGTTTTTTCAATAAGAGATGTGCCGTTGAGGTTAAGAGAAACTACCCTTTCAGGGGCGGCCATCATATCGTGGGCATGGCCGGCTATGTATATGTCAGCATCAAAATTTTTACTCATGAGGGATAATCTGTTGAGTTTGTTGCCTTTGTATAACCCACCTCCGAAGCCGTGGCTCAGATAAAGGCTTGCTGAAAATCTGCTTTTCTTTCCAAAGAAGAGCTTTACAAGGGCCTCGTATGGATATGAGTTTTGTTTTATTCCCAGACGTTCCGCTATTATAGCTACTATATCAACCCCGACAGTTTTCCTGTATTTGTCATCATGGTTTCCACTTAACATCAGAAGCAGCTTGTCCTTTATAGGGGAGAACTCCTCTACGATGAGATCTATGGTGGCTGTAATTATATCCCCTGCTCTGTTCTTGAGATAGCGATTCAATAACTTGCCATCATATCTGCGGTCCCCAGGGGGGATGAACTCTCCCATATCACCAAGACAGATCCAGTAACAGGATGGTGTCTCTTTGATGAATGTCTTTACCCTCTCCCAGGATTGATGGTCGTGGGCTATACTGCCAAAGTGAGTGTCTGATACAGGCACTATGGTTATAGGCTTGGTGGTGGTTGGCGTTTCTGGTATCCTTATCTGAAAGCAATCCATTTGTGAGGGGGAATGTTAGTGAAGGAGAAGATACTTTCCTTGATACCAAAGGAAAAGCAAGGAGCTATTGTTGGTGATGAATTGTTTTTCGAATGCCCCAATCCTGAACATGATGATGAAAACTATACGAACTGTTCTATAAACTTGAAAACAGGCCTGTATTATTGCTTTGTGTGTGGAGAGAAAGGCAACTTGAAGAAACTAAGTCGCATTTACAAATCGTCATCTAACAATATGGAGTATGATCCATTCAAGCCCGCTAAACAGGGCGTCAAACGAAGCTGGAGAATATGGTGAGTGATCCCAGAATCGAAGTAAGTGACGTAGCCCACCCATACCACACCAGTAACGTGTCTTTGTGGCGTGAGTGCCACCTCGCTTTTAGAGGTGGTAAGGAGTTTATAGAGTATGTGATCTCACGCCATCAGCTTGAACTTGATGATGATTTTTACATCCGTAAAAAGAGAGCCTTCTACCTGAATTTCGTGAAACGGATCGTAAATACGATGACGGACATCATTTTCGATAATATGATAGTCCGTCCAACGATTGATAAATACAAAGTTTTAAAACCTTTTTACAAGAAAGCGTCTTTCTATGGCGAATCGTATGAGACCTTCATAAGGAGAGTTTCAAAACTCTCCTCTGTTTTTGGTTGGGTAGTGGTGGCCGTTGATTTCTTCGGGACAAAGGTACCCACTCTTGCTGATGTTGAAAATGGTGTTGCATACCCGCGTTTGAGGCTCTTCACTCCCCTTGAATTTGTTGATTGGCAGAGAAATGGTGATGGGTTCAAGTATGGGGTGGTGAAGAGAGAGGTCTATGTGAAGGAAGATCCTGACAATCCGTTTTCTGAGACAAAGAACATAGATGAATATATCCTTTATACCGATAAAGAAGTCGTTGTAATCAGAGAGGATGTAATTTCAGCACGTTACAAGCATAACCTCGGATTCGCTCCTTTGATCCTGGTAAATGATTCCACAGTTGACGAGTTTGGGTTCTCTGAACCCCTCATCAAGGATGCCTCTCGAATAGCGGCCACAATAGTAAACTGGTCGTCTGTTCTTGATGAGGTCTTTTCAAGACAGACATTGTCCCAGCTTGTCTATCCCAATGAAGGGTCAATTGAAGAGGAAGCAGCAAGGCTCCTGGATCGTAGCAACATCCAGGGCCAGATCTCAAACCTGGATGATCTGGCTAACTTCGAGAAACTAGTGTTGAAGAAGATAGGGACGGCCAAAGTATTTACATATCCGGCAAATGCCGGCCACCCTCCACAATATATCTCACCACCGGCTTCTGATATGAGGATTGGCTGGGAGATAATAATGCAGCTTGCCCAGGTGATGTTCTTCCTTGTTGGTCTTGGTAGTGTGAGAGAAGATATTTATACAGCATCTTCCAAGGCCAGAGAGTCTGCTCTTTCTTTGATGAAGTCATACCTTAAGGATAAGGCAAACAATCTTCAAACAGCAGAAGAGAATATTCTTCAAACATTCTTTGCCTATATGCCGCCAAGCATTTGCCCTGCATCTATTGAAGTTAAGTATCCAGCCGAGATAGATCCTGGTCCTTATATTGATTTCTTTAACGCTACTGTTCAGTCTCTCATTAAACCGAACATATCAACGGAATTCAACAAGGCAATTCTTAAGAAGCTCGTAGATAAGTGCCCATACTTGACAGATGAAGAGAAGAGTGTTATAAAAGACGAAATAGATGCTTCTTCTGGCATATTCAACATTCCAAAATAAAGAGCCAAATAAATCCTAATAAAGGAGGTTTTGTATGCCTGATAAGGACAAGGATAAAGATGTGCAGAAAGATGTCCATGATGGACAACAGCCAAACGTGAATGACGATGATGGTCGTTCAACGACTGATGCCGTTAAGAAAGGTATTGACGACATAAAGAAACAGGCTGCATCTACCAATGATCCTGAAGTGTTGAAGATCCTGCTGGACAAAATAACCTCTCTTGAAGAGCGTTTGTTGGAGTTACAACGACAGGAGGCTGAGAGGAAGGAACGAGAGGAGCAGGAAATACTGAAGCGTATGTCTGAGACTGAGAGGTTACGTTATGAGCTTGAGAAGAAGGAAAAGGAAATTGAGAAGGTTAAGAAGGAGCTTGAGGAGAGCCTTGGGAAGAAAGCGAGGGAGCTTGAAGAGCGTCTCAAGAAATATGAAGAGGATCGCAAAAAGCTTGCTGAAGCAGCGGCCAGGGCAAAAGCATTAGAGGCCGCTTCAAGATTTGGAGCATACAATCCTGAGCAGGTTTATCTCCTTATCAAGGACAATCTTGTGGCTGGAGAAGACGGAAGCGTATTTGTAAGAGTGCGTGATGGTGAGCAATTCAAGCAGGTTCCTGTGGATGAGTATCTTAAAGAATTTCTTGCCCGTCCAGAAAACAAGAACCTCCTCAAAACCAATGCTGCTATTGGGGACAGGGATATAAGGCCCGAGGAAGGGGTAAAGACTTCCGCCCCATCTGCTGAAGGACTCACTCCAGAGGTCGAGAAATTCTGGCGTGGTCTGTCTGAGCGTCAAAAGGAAAACATCATGAACAAAGCTATGATTATGAAGCGGCCGTGGCAGGAACTGGCTCACCTGGAGTATATCAAATATACAAAGGCCAAACAATACAAGGAAAAATATATGAAGCGATCTTAACTCCTGATTCAGAAATGACGAGTCAGGAGGGAAGCTATTATGGCCAGAAAGAAGTCCAAGTTTAGAGTCCAGGAAGCTATCAAGCGTCCTGGTCGTGTTAGGAGCTACATCAAGAGACTTTATGGTGACAGGGCATTTACCAAGCAGGGCACGATCAAGCAGGAGTATCTCATGCGTGCCATTGAACGTGTCAAGAATTCCAGAATGCCTAAGGAAAAGAAGAAGTCGTTACTTTCTGCACTAAATCTGGCAAGGAATCTCAAGTCTTGGGCAAAGAAGAGATAAACGAAATTGTCGAGCTTTCAGAGGTTATAGAAGAGGCTCAGGATGATATGGTTGACATTCCTGAGCCTCTTCATGCTGGTGAAATAACAGATCCCCATGAGATTGAAGAGAAGCTGGCTGAACTTCCGGAGGAGCTAAAAACCCATGCTGCTCAGGGGATATTGAAGAAGATTGATGAGGGGCTTGAGTGGGCTGAGAGAGGAGTGAGACAGTTCTTCAATACCTCTCCGAAGAGAGCTGTAGAGTTCCAGCAAAACTACATTTCATTCCTGGAACTTAAAGCCAAAATCCTGAAACTCATCTCTGATACCGGTAGCACGAAACAACAGGCTGTTAGTGCACAACAGAATAACATCATTGTAGATCCTGAATCGGCAAAGGAACTTGTTAACAAGCTGGTAAAGAAGCTCTATGAATAACATTGATGTCTCAAGTCTTTCAGACAATGAAAGGAAACTTCTCGGATATGCTTGTTCACTTGATTTCAAGGCTTTTATAGCCGTCTGTCTGAGAGACCAACTCAACTATCCTTTTTCGCCCTTCCATGATTTCATTTGTGACCTTATAACCCATAAGCTTGGGAGCAGGATGCGATATGTGGTAGCAGCTCCCCGTGGATTTGGAAAGAGCTCCATCATAACGGAAGCTGCTGCCTTATGGCTTATCTGTCGTAGAGAATACATTTCTCTGTCCGATAGAGATCCAAGGAATAAAAACTACATCATAGTGATTTCAGACACCATAGATCAGGCCGTGGAGCACCTGGCAAACGTAAAAGAGTTGCTTGTGAACAATGATACGATACGGATGTTGTTTCCAAATGCTTCTGGTGAGGGGCGGGTATGGAAATCAGACATGATTGTTTCAAGATCCGGGGTTGTGGTGAGATCTCTTGGAACGACATCCAAGATAAGAGGACGGAGATTTGGGTTTGCAAGGCCGGATCTTGTCCTTGCGGATGATATAGAGAATCTTGAAATGGTGCAATCTGAATCTATGAGGAACTATCTCTATGAGTGGTTCACGCGTGACGTGTTGAAAGCAGTTGATCCGGAACGCTCAGATGTCATCGTGGTTGGAACGATAATATCCAAGAATGCTTTACTATACAAGTTGTTTCACTCTGAAGAATTTGCAGGGTGGGATGGTAGGAAGTTCAAAGCCATTATTTCCTGGCCAAAGAGGATGGATCTGTGGGATGCCTTTGGTGAGATCATAAAAGATCGCAGAGATCCGAATAGATTCCAGAAAGCTATGGAATTTTATGAAGCGCACAAAGAGGAGATGGACGAGGGTGCTGAGATACTATGGCCTCAGAGATTTACTCTTGTTGACCACATGACAGAGTTCTATCTCGAAGGCAAAAAAACGTTCATGCTGGAAAGACAGAATGAGGTTGTGGAAGATGTAGATCGTGTCTTTGAGATTGATAAATACTACTATTATCAGGATGAGGAGCTGGAAGAAATACCAAAATCAAGACTCCTTTTCTATATGTATGTAGATCCAGCCACGGGCAAGAAGAAAGGCAGATCACGAAAACAATCAACTGATATGTTTGCCTGTGTGGTGATAGCAAAGGACATTGGAACGAACGTGTATTATCTGATAGATTACTACGCTGATATTATATCACCCAACAGGCAATTCGCTGTAATAAAGAAATTCATAAACACATATCCGATATACAGGTTCTTCGTGGAATCAAATACAAGCCAGTTCTACTACTACGAGTCGTTGAGAGATTGGTTGTTGAGGTCCGGGATACATCGCCCGATACCGAGACCTCATGTGAACAAGGAAAACAAAGAAAGAAGGATTGAGGCTCTGGCACCGTATCTTGAGAACTGGACATTGAGACTGTCTCCAAACCACAGACAGATGATAAGGGATCTTGAGGATTATCCGGCAGTAGAATACGATGACCTTCTTGATTGCCTTTCATCCTGTTTCTTCAATGCATACAAACAAAGGAGATTGGTTATTGCCTGATGTTTACCATAGCTGTCAAGCAAAGAAATCCCATCACAAAAGAACCAGCTCTATGGTTTTATTCACCAAGATGTTCTCTATGTTGCCGTGATTGCATAGTTCCGTTCAAGACGCAGACAGATTACACGAAACTCGATATTGTGCCTGTCACAGAGAGATACAGGAACGAAATATCAAGTCTCGTTCTCTATCTTGGTAACATGACACAGAAGCCACATATCATTATAAAATATCTAAACGTGTTCAAATCTAGGTGGCCTGGGCTGAAACGCTACATTGCCTTCGCTGTCCCAAGCCTTGGTTATCTCTGGAAGTATTTCACCTACAATCTTGCTGATGGGCTTATATTTGATCTCCATGCCCCGGCAGTAGTGCCAAGATCAGGGAAGCCTCCCCTCATGAAAGAAACCTGCTGCAATGAAAGACAGTTTATCCAAGCTCTCATTTTGTTGAGAGCGCTTGAAACGGACCCAAAGTCACCTCCTCATGTAATACGGGTGATGTTTGATCCCAGAAGATACAAGGCTAACCATGTTAAGGAATGGATGGGCTGGCTTAAAAATACATTTCCATTGGAGATGCCGTGAAGGATAATATCATTTCCCTTTCAGAAAAGAGGAAAGAGAAAAAGGAGTTTGAAAAGGTTGTTCTTTCTGGTATCTGGGAAGCTATCTTCCAGAACATCCTGAAAGTGATTGAAAAAGATCCAGACGCAGTCTCATTCGTTCTCATCACCTGGGACAAGAACTCAAACACGATAGACTGTCAGGCACACTCAGAGGGACCAGCTGATGTCCTGGTGATGATTGAGAAGGTGAAACACTACTTGATGGAAGACTAGTTTACTTTAGGTTATTCCAAGTTTTTCTACAAACCAGGGAATATTTGGGATTACTTCTTCCGGATGCATCTCTTCCATTTTCTTCCTCAGGCTTAAAATAATATCTTCTCTTGCAAACCTGAACGTCTCTAAATCATCCAAAAACCTCAGAAGCCCAAGATAGCAGAAATCTGCAGGAAGGGGTGCCTTTGGGGAGATGAATCCATGCGGATAAGTCTGTTTTATTTCTTTGTTTTTGATGGTGGTGATGTGGTAGAATAATTCGCTGCGCCATTGAACAAAATAAGGAACTCTGATAACTCGCATTCCATATTCTCTTAGAAGGCTTGATTTACTCTTATCGTTGAGAATCACTTTTGCCTTCGTGTAATGTAACGGACCATCGAACTCTACGACAGTATCAAGGTCTGGGATATAAATATCTGGAATAACTACTCTTCCAGCAACCTTTATCCTTTTGTTTCTTTCAATTTTTAATTCACATTCTCTTTTTAAGTATCTGTATAACCTTTCTTCCGTTAGAAACTTTTCTCTCATAGCGATGTATCTACCACAGAAGCTTGTTGTAGTCAAGATTAAAAATTTTAGCCTAACTACTTCCTCCCAAAATAACAAGGATAGGAGGAAGTAGTTATGCCCTACGATATTACAACCTTTAAAGAGTATATAGAGAAAGAGGCGTATTCGATCTTCTTCGACTCGCTTCCTGCCCCGGACCAGCCTTACTATCAGTTCGTTGAGGTGGATGAGGATACCGGTAAGATTCTCCACCAGACAGATTCTCTTGCTTACTCCGGGACTCTTGATACCTGGGAAGAGGGAGACACCCTCACTTATGAAGAGCCTCAGTTCGGTTATCCGGTGTATGGCCGAGTGAGGTTCTTCAGGAAGGGACGTAAGCTTACCTGGCATCAGCAGCAGATTCAGTCCCTCGCGGACCAGCTTCTGGCTCAGGTGCGTGATTGGGCCTGGGCTTATACCAGGACTAAGAATGAGTGGATTCGCCGGATGATCGAGGAAGGCGCTTTGACGGCTGGTTCTGCAGTATTCAACCAGTCCATTGCTGGTTCCGATCCCTGGACAGACCCAACTGGTAACTTTATCTATGATAACAAGCCTTTCTTTGCCAATGACCTGTCTGGGACGGGTGGAAGCGACAATCGTCACCCTCTCAAGACAGATCCTACTAAGCTTTATGAGAACTATGCGGCTCTTCCGCTTACTTATGATAATTTGCTCACGGTTTACAACAAGATGGTCCAGAACAATGTTGACGACTGGGGCCGTAAGATAGAGGTGCGACCTGATATTCTCCTGGTGCCAACTGCTCTTGAAGTAACTGCTCGTCAGCTGGTGGAAGCCGACTTCGCGCCTCATGATGATACCACTCCATCCAAGCCTAACCCGTTCAAGAATGTGCTTCGGGTAGTGGTATGGCCTGAGCTTCAGGTAAGTGATGGGTGGTGTTTGATCGATTCCAAGATGAAGGGAATCGTGGTGCTTGAGAATCCGGCTGACGTTGACATCAACGTTTGGATTGATGAGAAGGAGCGGGCGCTTTACTGTGACATCGTGTGTAAGTTTGGTGCCTATGTAAGGAACTGGCGTCCGTTCTTTGGTTGTAACTATCCTCAGAGCTAATCCCTGAGATTATAGGGGTGGCGCTGGGCTTCCGTCTCATGGTGGGTGCCTGGCGCTGCCCTTCATCATATTATCATAGGAGGATAATAAAATGCCAAGGGGCAAGCGAAGTGAACCAAAGTTTAAGGACTTTGATGTCTTTACTAAGGAAGTTGCTGAGGCTGTTAGAGAAGGCCGTGTGTTGAAAATCAAAAATGGCTGGAGAGTGTTCTATGGCGAAGAAAAAGGGAAGAAAGAAGAAGAAAAAGTGTAAAAAGAAGAAGTGATGAAAGATGTTAATTTCTACACCATGCCATCCAAAGGCAAATTCCTATGTTTCGTATGAGGAACTTGAAGACGCCCTCTCTGTTTTTGATTGGTGGGAAGCTTTAACACCAAAACGGAAAGAAAACGCCGCCATATTAGCCGCAAGTGCTATAGACGCCGTCCCGTATATTGGGAGGAAGCTCCTTTTAGGACAAAGGCTTCAGTTTCCAAGAGCAGACCATCCTGTTCTAAAAATAGAGGGAAACATACTTCTGCTTGTGGAAAACTATGAAGGTGTTGGGGCAGAAGTAACAGAGCCTTCTACGAGCTTTTCATTTGATATAGACATCTTCCCAACCTCTCTCACTATCAAGTATAAGATAGGCGGGAATGATTATTCTGTTGGTATGGATGACGATGGAAGCATAAATGATTCCTACGTCTCGGGGTATTGTGATCGCAACCGTGGCCGTGTCGAATTGACATTCACGGTCTCTCCTGATGTTGGGTCTTCGATTACATATAGCGGTGATGGTTACCATAGAAAGAAGGTGAAACACGAGACTCTTGAGGCCGATCCTGAAAATGTCATGGAAGGGTTCATGAACACCGGGGCCGTTAGATGTGTTGGAGATGACTTTGACATCATTTCAAGTATCACGGCATCACACCCCAGGAGTGGTATTCTGGAATTTGAGAACCTCATCCCTGGGCTACCTGATACAGAGACGCATTTTTACATAATTGCACCAATACATGAAGACATAAAGATTGCTCAGCTCATTCAGACTGCTCATATAATAAACCCAACCGGGGTATTTCCAGTTGAGGGTATCAGGATAAGGAAGATAGCCGATACTATGGTTTCATTTTCAGATCGTATTCTTGGTTATTCTCGCTATGTAAGAATGGCCTCCAGGTATGGGCTTCACCCTGCTGCTTTCACCAGATTGATACCTTATTCAATATACGGAAAGGCTGAAGTGGGTGTCGCATGATCTCTCATATAAGCGATGACATTCTCGCCGGAGCATACAATAATTTTGTCGATATAATACTTGTCAAACGTGATGAATATCACAATGAAGAATCCGTGCAGGTTGCTCAGGATGTTCCGGCAAGGATCATAAAAGAGTCCAGGTATGTAAGAACCTACCGCAGGGACAAAGGGATAGCTGAGACTCACGCTTTAATGTATGAGGTAATGATACGGATAGACGAAACATCGCGCCATATACTGACCAAGATAAGAAAAGGAGATATAATAGTTTTCAATAACAAAGAACATTGTGTTATCGATTCGACAATACTATACTCTCTTTCAGGAAGAGAGGAATATGTCAGGATCATAGTAGCATGATAGTGGAATGTCTCCTGGAAAAACTAAAAACATTGCCAGATACACATTCAGCAATAGTGGCCTGGGGAGATAAACTGAAACCAGGCGAAACGTTGTTTGCTTACAGGGAAGGGGATGAAGAGCATGATTGTGTCTGGATTAGGGCTGATACAGCCTACTCCCCAGATATGACAGATTCAGGGATGTTTGATACGAGAGTATCTTTGTTTGCAAGAAGTTTCAATCTTCAGAAGGGAAAGAAGTTTATCGAGGCCATAATAAGTGACTGGGATGGAAGAGAAATGGTATGTGGAGACTATGTGTTTTTGGTTCGTGCTGAATCTGTTGAGGCGTATGCCTTCCTGCTGGATGCACTTGGAAGGACTACCTGGACGATAACGTTCTATATAGAGGGTCGTCGTGCATAAGGTTATTGAGTATGTAAAAACAAAGCTTGAGACTTGTGTGGTTCCAGAGTTCCCTGGGACTACGATTTACACGTATGCTCCACAGGCAATGAAGTATGAAAGGCCATTTATAGGTATCCAGTATAAGGGCCACACCAATTCTACTATCATGAGGACCATAGGACGGGTTCCAATAGAACATACTATTGATCTTGTTATAGGCGCGAAGGAGACATCACCATCCTCATCTGAGGATTGGTTTGTATCAGTTATAAGCAAGGTGAAGGATTGTTTCAGGCCGTGGGTGATAGAGAATGATCTCATGCCTATCTCCACAACATCCATGGTGGAAGACGACAACTATTCACGCCTGAAAGATAGCGCCACCATCACGATACGCATACTCGAAATATAAGCCAAAATAACAAGCCTAACTACTTCCTCCCAAACAAAATAGATGAGGGAGGAAGACTATGCCACAGGTAACAGGCTCGTTCGGTAGAGTAGTAATAGACACTGAACAGACATATAAGACTGAAAAAACAACGAAGGCTGGATGGATTATACCATTCACTACGTGTTCTCTCGGTAAGGATCAGAACCTGCTTGAGAGTAACACCATCTCTGCTTCTCGTAACCCACAACAGCCCGGTCTCGGGCAGATAAACGTATCCGGCGACCTGAGTGTTGAGCTTGGTGGAGCGGCCCACACTCGCCTTCTCTACCTGGCTCTTGGTGGTTACTCTGTAACCGGGACAGGGCCTTACACCCACACCATCAAGGTTGGGTCGTCTATCCCATCCTTTATTACAGAGGTTCGTTTCTCTGATGGTGATGCTTTCACTCGTTATGCGAAATATGATGGTTGTAAGATCAATCAATGGTCATTTGCTGTCAGGACTGATGCCTTTGTAGAGAGCACCTTCTCCATCATAGGATCTGAAGAGGTATTCGGCAGCACGGCTTACCAGGCTGATACAGATCTTGAAGATCCCGGCCTGAAGCCATTTACGAACTACAATGCTACTCTCTATCTTGGTGGTAGTGCGGTGGCCTTCATTACCGAGATTTCGTTTACTGTTACCAATAACTTGGATGAAAATACATTTGCTATTGGGTCTGGCTCTGCCAGGACTTCGTTGCCAGAAGGCCGGGTGGCGGTCAATGGTAGCTTTACTGCCCAGTTCGTAGAAGATGTTGAGACCTACATAAACATAGCTCAGAATTCTGATGAAACTCAGATTCAGATAGATCTTCAGCGTGGGACTGGTGATGGGACCGATGGTAATGAGAAGATTTCCATTCTGTTTCCTGAAGTGAAGCTGCAACCGCCCCGTAAGGAAATCCCTGGGCCTCAGGGAGTATTCCTTACGTTTAATTTCATTGCTTATGCTGATGATACTGATTCTGCTATACAGGTCACTTGTAACAACAGCATAGCTGATCTGTCCATCTAAGCTTAGAACGAGTGGCGGGGAGTGGCGCAGTCAAGTAGCGCATCTGCCTTGGGAGCAGAAGGTCGGCGGTTCAAATCCGCCCTCCCCGACCACTATCTAAACCAAAACACAAAAAAGGAGGTTTGTTTTAGATGGCCACAACTTACAAGCCGAAGCACTACAAGGATGAGATTAAGGTAAGGAGGCTTTTGTGGAAGGAGGTGACAAAACTCCGTAAGCTCGAGGAAGATGCAAAGGACAATTTTGAAGTCATGCGTATTGTAATGGAATGTGTGGTTGAACCAAAAGAAGCGATTGATGAACTCGATGTCAAGGAGGTAAAGAACATAGTTGATTACGCATGGGGACTCATAGACGATTTGACAACCTAACGAAGTATTGCGAATGGTATTTTTCAAGAGACCAGGAATACTGCTCTCATTGTAAGAAGATCCACAAAGACAGCCCGCCATGTGATAACTGTAAGTGGGGGGAAAAGGCAGCCCCCCACTTATCTCCATTCGAGCGAGAAGTCTTCGACATCTACCTGATGATTTCAAATCAGGTGAGGACATCTTTCGGTGGTGTCGTTGGGCTTGACTACAATGTCCTTTTCAGTTTGTTTGACATCCTTGGAATAGATATGGATGACAGACTGATGTATTTCAATGGAATAAGGGTAATAGAATCATATTATCTAAAGTCACTTGACGACAAGAGAAGGAAGATGGAAAGGCAGGTTACACAGGCAGATAGTAACACTACCAAACAACTAATACCAAAATCAATCTCTGGTAAGAGATAATTTTCTGTTTAACAGATAGATACACATGAGGCTCCATCACCCATCTATGCTGAAAAACATCATTCATGAAAAAGTATGCAATAGCATGACAAAGAAGCTTGAAGTGTTTATTGATAAGCTCCATAGTGAAGTCCAGCGCAGGACAAGATTCTCATTCCAGAGATGGAAAAAGGAATTTCATTTTTCAGGAAGCAATATAAGGGCTGCCGTGTATCTTCCGTTTGATACTGGAAACTCTGCTTCGAAGGTGAGATACACGGCGAACTTATACAACAACCCGTATTTTGAGGCGAAGTTTCCAGGAAAGATCCACCAGCCGTTACAGGAAGCCCTTGAGTCTCTTGGTATCAGGTGTGAACCGGCACGTGGGACTCCGATAAAGCCAACACCGTGGAAGGAAGGCGCTCCAAATCTTGGAGTGAGGATAAATATTCATGATTTTGTAAGGATTCTTGAGGGGATGTAAATGGCCAGAGATACCGTAAGGACGGAAGTAGAGGTCCAGATAAACCCTCTAATTGATGGTCTCAATGACCTCATAAGGGCCCTTGAGATCTATAAGCAGGATATTCCTCGTGGTCTTGATGCATTCACACGGGCCCAGGAGCAGTTTGCTACCTCTCTGGAGAAGGCCAGCAAAGCGCAGCGTTCTGCTGCTGGAATGCTGATAAACCAGGTGAAGCGTGATGTAAACTCCGTCCTTAGGGAATTCGATAAACTGAAGGTAAAAGCCGGCCTGATTGCAAAGGAGCTATCGGATATTGCTCCAAAAATTGGCGGGGAGCAAGCAAAGGAGCTTGCCAGAGAACTCTCTATTGTTGAGAAGCAGGTCAAAAATATTGCAAACGATTTTTCAACTGTTCTTCCGAAGGCTCTGAAAGAGAATCGCCAGATACTCACGACTCAGTTCACAACCGATCTCAGGAAGATAAGCAGAGAGTTTGATAACATCGTCAAGAAAGCTCGCCAACTAGCTGCTGAGAATGAAAGAGCCGAGCGAGCTGAGAGAAGGAGACTTATAGAGACTGAAAGGATACGCGCTCGTTATCAAGACAGAGTATCACGCATAAGAACAGGCGAGGAATTCAGGAAGACAGCACGAGAAATATCCTCTGTAAGAAGGAATGTCCAGGCCCTGGGCAGGGAGATAGAGAAGGAAGCTTCCAGGCTTGATACTCTCAATAAGAAGATGATGGCTGGGGCACGGAGCCTTGAACAATTCGAGGCCCGTGTCGCAGCTAGAATGAAACAGCAGGAAAAACTCTATGCCATTCGTGGACGTGAGCTCTCTCTCATAGCAGAGAGAATGCGCACCTATCCATTTCAGGCCCATGAGCTTGCTCGACCAGCAGAGCAAGTAATAACATCGATGTGGATTGCCGGGCCAAGACAGACACTCAAGACGTGGTGGGCTGAGGCCGGTAAGATCGCAGAGAAAGAAGGGCGAAGGCAGGCCGGTGTCTTCATCCAATCCTTTGGGCAGTTCTTCAAACAAAACTTTGCAAGAGCATTTGGGGCCTGGTTGGGTGCCGCCATTACAACCTTCCCAATCGCTTATGGTGTTATTTCTACAATTGGGGAGCTGAACCGGCAATATAACGTGCTGGTTGATGTCTCTCGTTATGTCCAGTCAGCAACGGTTGGTGTGGCCGGGACGTTTGCTGATCTCTCCGGGATAATGAAGAACATCATATCCCTCTCTGTCAAAACAGGAAAGAGCTTCGAGGAAGTTGGTAAGGCTCTCTGGGAAATGAAATCTGCTGGTTTTGGTATGAGGGAAGCTCTTGCTGGGACAGAAGTGGCATTGAAACTCACCATGTTAGCTGGTGGCGGCATAGACATAGGTAAGGCCACAAGAATAGTGGCTGGTATGTATAGATTGTTCAAAGATCAGTTTGCTGGGATCGCTGATGAAACGGAACGCTTCAAAAATATGTTTGGTGAAGTGGTCTATGTCCTTAACTCCAGCCAGATAGCATTAGACGAACTATTGAGATCATTTGAATACTTTGGTGCTACTGCCAAAGCAACAGGAATGCCTCTTGAGCAGATGCTGGGCTATCTATCTGTGCTATCTGATGAGAGACTTCCAGGGGTAGGTAGGGCGGCCAGGCAGGCTGCGAACCAGATAGCCCAGGCCATTCCAATGATAGCAGCCAGGTATGGGATCGTTCTTGACTCATCTAAAAGCCTGGCTTCTGAAATGAACAAGGTGTTCGAAGCACTCAATGCCAGGATAAAAGATGGGACGCTATCCCTTGAGGAATTTTCAGTCTGGATGAAAGAAGCCGGAGTGAGAGGCGGACCTGCTATCATAGCGCTCGCACGTAACTGGGACAAGGTGAAGAGGACAATTGAATTGTTGAAAGACTCTCAGAAATCTCTCGCAATGGATTTCGATGAGTTCTTCGAAACCGTTGCTGAGATAAGAATGTCAACTTTTGAGATGCAATGGAACCGCCTCAAGAACGCCATCTTCGGTGTTACAGCAGAAGGGATACATCCTCTCAAGAACGAGATGGCCGATCTGTTCAAGATAATGGCTGATGGATTTGAGACTTTATGGAAAGCTCTTGATAATACAAGTCTTGCCCTTGATGCCTTACTTGCAAGTGCCGGCGCCTTCATTGGAGCTCGAGTTGGTGCCGCCACAGGTGCAATGTTTGGTGGTCCGCTTGGAGCAATGATAGGCGGATCACTTGGTCTTGGTGCCGGTATAGGGCTTGGTAAGTTCCAGCATTGGTCTGAAGAACAGATCCAGAAACAAATAATAGGATTCACGTATGATGATCTGTCGAAAGCCATAAACAATCTCTTTGCCCCAGAACGTTTCGTGCCGCTCATAGAGGACGCTCTTTCAAATGTCAAGAAGAGCATGGACACCGTGGATGCCGCTTTTGGAGACGATCTCATAGAATCGTCATTTTCGTATGACGAAGCAAGCGTGAAGGCGGCAGCTGAGAGGATAGCAAGAGCATTCAACGCCCAGTTCGTGCTGGCTATATCAAGTTCTAATCTGAAAGACGAAATAAGTAAGAAGCTTAGTGAATCGTTCAGGATTGATCCAGATGTCATAGCCAATATGATACAGTCCGGGGCCACGACAGAGGAGATATGGAAGTATATAAACGATAGGTTACTTGAGGCCGCTGAAGCTGCTGGTGTAACTGAAGAACAGTTGCGATCTCTCACGACAACTTTAAAGGAAGGTTATACAGAGACAAAGAGATATGCCGACAATCTGAAATATTTTGCTGAGACCCTTGTCTTGGCTTCCACAGGAAAGAAAGGGCTTGAAAACGCTGCCATTGGCATAAATGAGAATTACAAATCCCTTCTTGTTACTCTTGGGCGTCTGTCAGATAAGCTTTATGAAATAAAACAAATAGAAGCAAGAATTGCTGCCGGGGAATCTGGTGATGAATTGGCCCGGCAATGGAATGAACTTGTCGCCCAGGCCAACGCCTTATCTGATAGTGTTGTAACGTATGCCAAGAATATAGCTTCCAAGTATTCAACAATTTCAAGGGGAATCTCTGAAATAGAGAACAAATACAGGTCTCTTGCAGCCATTGGGAATCCTTTTGAAGGTATGTTAAAGGCTGCGGATGACATTGAACGTATCAGAAAAACGATAGCGGCCTTGAATAGTGAAGGGACAAGGTTCAAAGAAGTTGGGAAGAAGATAGAGGAAGCTCTGGCAAATGTATCAGATGAGAATATCAGGAAAGGGCTTGAGGCCCTTCTTGATATATACAAGAAGATAGGAGAGCTATCTGGTAAGGATTTCGGTGGTCTTAAGGAAAGTATATTCGATGCTGAACTCGATAAGATCCTGAAGAAACTTGATACCAAGATCAGAAGCCATGTTGTAGCTCTTGGTGAAGATCTGTCAGGTGATATTGCCCAGATATACAAAGACACCGTGAATGCTGTCCTTTCTGGAGAAGGTGCAGAAGGCACTTCAGCCATTGATGAACTTGAGAAACAATTGAAGGCGCGAAGAGATGAGATAGTAAGTAAATACGGAGAAGAAAAGTATAAAAAGATTCTTGATGAGATAATAGACCGTAAGAAGAAGCTAATCCAACTAGAGGAAATAAGGATAGGACTAGCTGAATCAAAGAAGATAATAGAGGCGCTGAAGAAGGAAAAGGAAGCTGTCCAGTCATTGGGAGACGTTTACAAAGAAGTTTCTGATATGGTCTTTGAGCTTTATGTATCTTCTCTACCTGAAAAGGAGCAAGAATACATAAAGCTCGTTCAAAAATATAACGAGCTGTCAGGGAGGATAGTCCAGGAACGAAACAAAGCCTTAGAGGCTGGTGTTGATATATCTATATATGATAAAGCGCAGGAGTTACTGGACGAATGGTTAAAGAAACAAAAAGAGATACTTGAAGGGCAGGAAAAGATAAAGATAGGGCTAGCTGAATCAAAAAAGATAATAGAAACTTTGAAAAAAGAAAAAGAGGCATTACAGAGCCTTGGAGACACATATAGAGAAGTATCAGAGCTAGTATTTGAGCTTTATGTATCATCGCTACCTGAGAAGGAACAGGAATATATAAAGCTGGTCAGGAAATACAGAGAATTATCTGGGAAGATAATACAGGAGCGTAATAAAGCCCTAGAGGCTGGTATAGATACCTCAGCATACGATAGAGCACAGGAGTTACTGGATGAATGGTTCAATAGACAAAAAGAGAAATTAAACGAGCAGTATGACATCCATAAGAAAACTACTGAAAAGATAAAGAATATATGGAAAGGAGTTCCAGACAGCCTAGAAAACGTCATTGCCAATTGGATACGTGAGCTGAAAGTAGATTTTGATGATGTTGTTGAGATAGTGAAGGATGCTGCTGCACGATCGGTTGCAGCCTGGATAATGGCCTGGGCACAGGCCCAATTCATGGTTCCCATCCCGATGGCCGCTCCAGCGTATGGTGGCGGCCAGGCTGGAGTTCAGGTAGGAGGGGCATCTGCTGGCGGTGGATTCGTTGCTCCACCAGGCACGTGGAGTGCCTTCAATAATGGGCTCCAGAATTACTTTACTGCCCCAACACGTTTCATGGGCTGGCTTACCTATTCACTCCCATCAGGCCCATGGACAAAGCCTTTAGCATACGGAACCGCATGGCTTTACAATAACCCGTGGGCCTCTGCCGGCATCATGTCCGGTTTTACTACCTACCTCTTCACCGGTGATTTGAAATCAGCAGCCTTTTCAGGCTTAGGAGCGGGAATTGGTTATGCACTTGGAGGTCCTGTAGGCGGTTTTCTCGGCGGGGCCGCTGGTTCATTTCTTGGGGGATTATTTGGAAAGAAGAAATATCCAAAGGTGAAATATGAAGCTGAATTTACTGTTGATTTTGTCCCTGGAAGTGGATTCAGGTTAGCAGAATTCGATCTTACAACCACTAGAAAACACGGGGCTAAGAAAGAATATGAGGAAAGTGTCAGGAAGGAAATAGAACAGATAATAAATCAGCCTATTGACTGGCTGAACCAGATGTATGCCGAGGTTATTGGAGATCTACCTGACAATTTAAGGCAGCGCTTTGATAGAGAGCTGGCGCAGATCAAATATAGTGCAACATTAAAAGAAAGAACACACAAGTCCCTGAAGGGTGACATAAATACCATGCAGTTTCAGGCATATATCAGGGACTTGTTTCTCACGTATGGCCAGACGTTTGAAGAGGCATTCCAGGAAGAGATGCGGCTTGGTGTAGAAAAGTTTGAAGTCGTATCTCCATATCTAAAAGAGAATGTAAGAAACTGGATCGTGGAGCAGGCGCAGGAGCTGTTTCCTGACGATGTGTTCGAAAAATTAAAAGAAATCCCAATAGAAAACATGGGATCTAAGGATTTCGAAAAGTGGCTTGAAGAGAACATCAAGCCGCTCTTTGACGACATCTCAGCCTGGGAAGAGTTCTACGACTGGGCAATGGAATATCTGTCCAATGTTGAAGAGATCGTTACCTCCATCGAGGATGGCCTAAAGTATTTCACTTCATTCGGATCAAAGATGCGCTCGCTGTCAATTGAGTTCAAAGAACTCGTATCACAGATGGATGAGATGGGAATTGATTTCTCAAAGCTATATGACTCCTACAAAAACATGGTGCAGCAGCAGTTCAGATTGTCACTCGTCCAACAGTTTCCTGAGCTATATTCTGGTGATTTGTATCTAGAAACACTTATGAACAATCTTGCACCGGTGATTGATTATCTTGGCATTGGTTATGAGCAAATATGGAACTTGGTTAAATCTGGAAATTATCAAGCATTTACAGACATCCTATGGAATATAGGCGACAACCTTGAGTTCCTAATGCAGGTCTCAGAAGAAACAGGTATATCAATAGAAGATTTGATAGGGTATCTGGCATCTCTTGGTGATGCTGCCTACCAGGTGAACCAGCAGCTGGCTCAGCTCCAATATACGGCAGCATCAAGCGTGTTTGAGTGGAAAGGTGGAAGCTATGAGCTCTATGTAAAGAGACAGCGGCTTTCAGAAATAGAGGCAAAATATGGTATCTCTGATCGCGAAGTAGAGTATCTAGCAAATATGTATTACAAGTATCTTACAGGCGACCAGCAGGCTAAACAATTCGCAGAAGAGCTAATTGCTGCCTACGGGACAGAAGGAGAGAGGGACGCTTTAGAAGCTATCACGATCTGGACAGAACTCCAAAAGAATAATATGCGTGAGGCTTCAGATTATTCCAGCCAGATTCCTGATTACATGGATAAAGCAAAGCAGAAGATGATAGAGGCGCTCGATCTAATAGATCAAAAAATTACAGATCTAAAGCTTGGATCGCTTAACGTGGCTCTTCCAACTGAAAAACTGTCTGTTGCTGAAGAAGAATATAGAAAACTCTATAAAGAGGCACTATCAGGCGATAGTGACGCATTACGTGAGTATCTTAGTTTCAGCAGTCAATATCTTGAACTTTACCAAAGTGTATATAAATCATCGGAAGAGTATCAGAAAAAGTTTGACCAGGTAATGAGAGATCTTGAATACCTGAAACAGGTGTATGGGAGTCTCCCGTCATATCAGACAGGTGGTGTGGTAGAGGCGAGCCAGCTTGCAATTCTTCACGGGCCCGAAGCTGTGGTTCCGCTTGTAAATGGAGCGATCCCAGTTGCTATATCAGGTGGTGTTTCAAAAGAAGAGCTGGTAGAAGCTATGAAGGTGGCAATTTTATCAGCAGCAAATGAACGCCCACTAATGATAAAGGTATACATTGGTGGTGAAGAATTAACAGAGCATATCATAAAACTTGTTGACGAATACCGGGTCCAGGCTGCTGCAAGAAACGTCGTAGCGGATACTGTGAGGGTTTTCTGATGAAAAAACTGTTCATTAAGCTGGTAAGCCAGATTGACCCGTCAAAAGAATTTTATTTTGCAGTTGGTGGACACCAAGGAAGCCACAATTGGAAAGATGCAATTCTGAATGACGTTCAAATATCATGGGGAGTAAGAAACAATCTTGGCGGATATGCTTATGTCAACTGGGGAAGGCTTGAGATAGCACGAACTGAGATAGATTCGGATCCATATAATATGTATGCATATATCGGAGAAGATGAAGACAGCCTGGAATTATTCTTTGAAGGTTATGCTATCCGTGAACAGCTTACATATCCATCGTTGGTTCTTGGAGTGTATGGTAAAGACTATGATGCACTCGTTCTAGACGAGGGAGTGTTCCTTGACAGGGACGGGAATGCATCACCAGAGAAATACAAGAAGATAACATTTGGGACGTTACTGGAATATATTCCATGTCAACGAGTCGGATCGTCGAGTGAGTATAAATACGTAAAGCCGTTGATAAAGGGGACAAGCCCAGGAACTGATTATCATGTTTATGATGACGGGGTGAATATAGACGGTAACGTGACTGACAATGGCGACGGGACATTTAATCTCAGTAGTGCGCCTGTTGGAGAAGTATCAATATCAGGGACTTCAGAATATGTGCATTCTACTCCCTATTCTCCATACGGAGATAGATTTTCAGATTCTGTGTATGATTTCGTAGCTGATAGAATATCGGCAACACTCATAACAACACCCTACTGGAAAGATTCACCGACAATTTCAAAGTTCGTAAAAACACAACTAAAGATAACCGACTTGCTGGACCATGTATCACGGCTCGTCCCAGCAATAGCATATTGTGTTGGTAGTAATGTATATGCGTTTGCAATAGGACGCCTAAAAACATACAGCACTTCATTTTCAGAGTTCGTTTCGAATCAGCCTGAAGAGGAGCCATACTCATTCTACCTCAACGAAGACATGATGATAGATTTTAAAATCGAATGGCCATCTCCAACAAAATTCATTGTTGGAAACTACGAATATCGTGAGGCAGTCCTTGATAGGACTGGTTACCATGTAAAGACAGAACGAATGGATCTAAAACATGATGTTGGCTTTGCAGTTGGTGGAGAATACAATGTTGGAGATTGGATTCATCCATCATTATTTTGGAGCGAAGTAGGAGGAATACATAATTACATCAACAACATCAGATGTAGAGTGAAATGTAACCTTGAAGACGTTTATGGAATAAAACCAGGCTACATACTTGGAATTGATGTCCCAGATGAGTTCATGAGTATATTTACGCAAAAGTTTAATATATTTGTGGTAACAGGGATAAACATTAACTTTTCAAGATATACGGTTGATCTTACCGGAGTTTGGAGCCCGTTATGAAGGTTATCTATCCTGATAGGATACAGTCGATTTCAGCATCATCGTCTGCAAGCGGATTTCCAGTTGAAAACCTGCTCGATGATTGGCCGCAGAACATCTGGAAGGCTACAAGTAATACAGCTTCAATCACAATTGAGGTTGGTGGGAGCTCAGATGCTATTGCAATGTTCAATGTCAATGCTGACACAGTTACAATCAATGTTGAAGATGAAGATCAAATAGAGATAGATCTCAGAGTGATCGACACCTATGAAAGCCTCATACTCGACACACCAAACATATACAGAGAGTTCTTTATAGAATATCCGTATAAGGCTGTCCAGCACACAATAACAATTGAGCTGGAAGCGCCAGAAGGAGATATTGTTTCTGCTGGAATCATACGGGCGGGGTTGTCAAGAACTTTCAGTAATCCCGATTACCCTCTCCAGGAGACCTGGCAGGACTATTCCATCATCAAGAGGACAGTTACAGGGCGAACATATGTGGTCCACAAACCAAAAGCAAGGAAGCTGTCAGGGAGTTTCCTGGCTCCATTTGAGAGTGATTTCTTGAAGTTCATAACCCTTTATAGAGAGCTTGACTTCAAGCCATTTGCCTGGCTTGTAGCCTCTGATGTTGATGATAAACACTTTGCGGTGTTTGCCAGATTTGAAAATCCGCCATCTATCAGACATGCATATCCAGGCTATGTCGTAATAAATTTTATACTTGAGGAGGTAGTATAATGCCCAGTTACACATGGCCGGAATTCCCGGCTACAAAAGAAAGTAATTTTGAACAAAAAGCCAGAACGGCGTTGAACAGTTGGCGGTCAAATGCCGCTGATATGGATATACGCATAGAAGACATAGAAGGATTTCTGGAAAATAATTCTGATTTCACACCAGACCCAACAAGGTTCAGAAATAGCGTTCATAATGCGCTTATTACAGATGGTGTAGCGAAGAACATAAACTATTATGTTGACCCTGATACAGGATCTGATACGAATGATGGATCTTCTAGTGCTCCGTTTGCAACACTTGAAAAAGCACTTGAAAGTGTCCCACCAGGCGGTCATGCTGTAATATACTTAAATGCTGGGAAAACGTACACACTTACAAGACCTGTAATATTATTTAATACCACTATTCTCGTATCAAAAACGGGAACTGATTCTGTAACTATCACGCCGCAGTATTACGTATCAGGAGATAAAGCGTGGTGTCCGTGTATTTCACTAAGAAATTCATGTATACGTTTTGAGAAGGTAACCTTTAATATCGTAACCAATACAACAGGTTATTCGTTTTCATTACATCAGAACTCAATAGTAAGAGTAGGGCGGAATGATTGTTTTGGGGCTGTTCATTTCTATTACTGTGACATTGATATAAATGATATAGATGTAAGACTAGTATCAGGTAATAATTATGGAGATGGACCATCAATAATAGGCGTCTCACATTATGCGATTACAATAAACGTAAATGCAGATGGATTTCTTATAGACATATCAAAAAGTACATTGGCATATAGTGTATCTGGTGGGACAATAAATGACAACGCCGGCACAGGAAAAACAACGTATCAATCACTTGTAACAGGAGTTGTCAAAGATACAGATGGGAAGCCAAGGAACGTTATAAGCAATCTCATATTCTAAGGACCTCCCTAAACCATAAGCTTTTATGAGTTTTCTTATGGTTTAGGCGGGTCTGAGGCAGAGGTGGTTCCAATGTGGGATAAGCTGAACTCAGCAAATGTGAAGCTGAGAGGTGAAGAGGAGAGATTAATTCTCTCCCTCCACCTATGTCCCATGGTTACCCACAAGGGTAGGCACCTTGGGGTGGTGCGCCAGCTCCAAGCTCTGCCGGTGGTGGGGAACGAAACCCAGCCTGAGACGGCGTTGGTGAACATCTCCATCACTATCAGAGACCATGGGACTTTGCCGAGGCGCAACATAACCCTATTTGGGAGATGGCTTAAATGCCAACTACTCAAATGAAAGTTTTTGTAGTAGACGCAGAAGGTGAGCCTCTTCTACCTACTACTCCAGCAAGAGCAAGGTTATTGTTGAAAAGAGGGAAAGCAAGGGTTTATAGAATGATTCCATTTGCAATTCAGTTAAACAGAGCTGTTAACAATCATGTTGGAAAATTCACGGCAGCTGTTGATGATGGAGCTAAGTGGATAGGAATTGCTGTTAAAGGTAAAGATGAAATTGTATTTGCCGCTAACGTTAGGTTGAGACAGAATGTGAGTAAGAAAGTCAAAGAAAGAGCAATGTATCGTAGGAACAGAAGAAACAGATTAAGATATAGGCCCGTACGGTTTTTGAATAGAAGTAGGGAAAAAGGTTGGTTGCCTCCTTCTATCAGATATAGGAAAGAGGTTGTTCTGAGAGTTATTAATGACCTTAGAAAATTTCTCAACATTACAGATATTGTTATTGAACAAGGTTCCTTTGACGTTTCTTCAATTGCGGCAGGTAAAAAACTTAGTGGTAGGGAATACCAACAGAAGCGATATGAAGGTAAAAACTTTAGAGAGAAGGTTCTTAAAAGAGATGGTTATACTTGTCAGATTTGTGGTAGTAGGAGAAGTCTTGAAGTGCACCATATAGTCCCAAGAAGCAAGGGTGGGACTAATATTGTGGAAAATGGGTTTACACTTTGTAAAGATTGCCACAAAGCTGTCCATGATGGAAAGGTAAAATTGACTGCTAACGTATTATCTCCAAAGTATGCTTCTATTACTCAACAAGGAAAGTTGTGGTTGTATAGGAAACTGAAAGAACAGTTCAGAAACGTAGAAATGACTTTTGGTTATTTGACAAGAAGAATGAGAGAAAAGCTTGGACTTACAAAGGACCACTATGCAGATGCTTGCGCGATGCTTAACTGCAACAGAATAACCTCTCCCGTTTATCTCATCATTCCACGAAGGAGGAGACCAGAGGTAAATAATCCAGCTAAAAAACGTGATGAGTATAAAGGTTTCAGACATTTTGACATTGTAGTTGCCTATCATAAGACAAAAGGAAAGGTAGTTGGCTGCGTGAGGAGTTTAAAAAAGAATGGTTTAGCGATAAGAACAAAGTTTTCAGACAACTTTGTGGTTGGATATACGAAGAGCAAACTATTGTGGAGACCAAGAGGGTTAGTGTATGTGGTTTGAAAACTATCAAGAACTAATGGAAACTAATGAAAAACTAGACTATTCAGAAGGGGGATGAAATGAAGATTCTGAGAATAATAAAGATCGGAGATACGATCTATGAAAATATCTACCTCTATACCGAAGATGAGAATGGTAATAGGATTTATAACATCCCAACGGACATAACGGAATTGAAGCAAGCAGTAAACGATACTCTTGGTTATCTCACAATGAAAAAGATCTCTTCTATCTTGGTGGCAGTAGATAAAAAGGATGCCGCTATGACAAAGGCCATCTGTCTGCTGGCAAAGGTGATTAACTCTTTGTCTCCAGATACAACCGTTCTCACAGATAAGGAACAGACAGCATTCAAGGCTATGGTATCTCTGGCTGATAGCGGATATACGGATTCAGAACTCCTAAACAACGCTCTAACTGAAATCTCATCCGCCCTGGCCTGGTATGAATCAAAAGCAAGTGAACTGGAGTCTTTAAATGATTTTGATTCTATTGTTTCTTTTCTTTCTGATCTCAAGTAACACTTACGCAGATTCCGTATGTTTATACCTTGATGAGGGAACATCAACCTACCAAGAGGTATGTTTGGATGCCTGCCATCTCATTGAAAAATATCTAAATGATAATTGCGAAACAATACCAATAGACCAAATAAACACGATAGGCCTGTTCAGAGGATACAATGTTGTCTATCTTGCCACACATGGAAATGATGGAGGTATCTTGATAGGGCAGGATAGCATATACACGTGGAAGGACGTTCTAAAGATCCCATGCTCGCTACTTGTGGTAGATACGTGCTATTCAGGCTACATCCTGGATCATGTTAGCCAGGAAATCAAAAAGACGATAATTACGGCGTCTGGGAAATGCCTATCAGTAACAAAGGCTTTCATAAGGACACTTGAATGTTACTTTGGAGAATGCCAGACAGACATCTCTTGGTGCAACAATGTCTTTGATTTTGGTCTTTGTTATATGTGGTGGGCATGGGAGCTTGTGTTGAGGGATAGAATAAGCTCTCTATATGTGATAATGAATGAAAAACAACTTCCTTGCTGTATTGGTAGTCCCATGATATACTCACCAGCAGATGGTGCACGCCCATTGCGTTAGTAAAAAAAACAACAAGGAGGTTTGTATGCTTGGAATCATTTTTACCGTTTTCATGTTGTTTGCTATGCCAGCATTTGCTGGTGGGGTGTTCATTGGACATGACAGCTCAAATGAAACACTCGTTTTGAGCAACGATTACCATGCAGTTCCAATTTTCATCCTCCAGGATGACTCTCAAGTTGGCAAGCCGGTTGAGGTGTCAATAGCCCGTCATCTCAACGGATGCTCGAATAGCGATGTTGTTCAGTATTTAACCTACAATGGGCGGGAGTTTGTGTGGGTTGACACGATGGTGAGCATTGAGACTGTCTTTGATGTCAAGTGGTTTAATCTCATGTGGGATAGTGAAATTTGGACAGACTTCAAGGGAAGCAACAATGATGTGTGCCTTGAATACGACCTCACCATTTGCCTAAAGTATTCAATTTTCGACAATGTCTGTGGGAGCAGGCATATAAAGGTGATGAAAGACGGGTGTGGTGATGCGTTGATGGAGCCGGTTATATCTGCTCTTACATTTGAGACAGTAGGGAAAACAATCAAATATATGCCAAAGACAACTTGTGGAGATGTTCTACATAATTGTATTATAGACAGTAAGCCGCCGTTCGTTTCTGGCATTGATTACAATGATGATACAATCACACTAAGATTCAAGCCCATGTTTGCTGGAAGTGTTTCCGATACTGTATCCTTGGTCTGTGACGAGGGAGTATTTGACCTCAAGTTAAGCTATACAGCAATCAGATTCCCAGGATATATAGAAAAACATCTTGCAGAATGGGAACTGTGGAATGGGCCGTTTCTCGCTGGTATAGCTTATAAGATTCCAATAGATGTCAACACGGCGAAGAACATTGTCGTGGATGTTCAGGTGGCGTCAGCTTACAGCATAAGTAACCTCAGAATCGCTCTATGCCCATGTGGGAATGAGATAGATACAAGAGAACTGTTCTTCGCCACAACAGGCTGGTATGGTTCATGCTATTGTGACACGTCAAGAAGTCTTACGCGTCAGATAAGGAGGTTACTTTCACCTGGATGTTGGTCACTCCTTATTTTCAACGCTAACCCTGAAGTAACGTATAACGCACCATCATCTGTTGTGTGGAGATTCAAATAGGTAGATGTTTACAAGTGAATTAAAGGCAGAACCCATAGATAAAAACTATTACAGAATAATAGATGGGTTCTGCCTAAATTTTTATATCAACCGTGACTTCTTCAAATACCACGCCAATAAATGGTGTGTCATTACTGTCTATCCAGGGGCGGTAACAGACTTCGCGTCCGTCCCCAAGTTTCTAAGGCATTGGTTCCCAAACAAAGGCAAGAAAGTGGCTCATGCGGCTGTGGTTCATGACCTGCTTTATCAATTCCAGCTATTTCCACGGATTACATGTGACCGAATCTTTCTATATGGGCTCGCTGTTCTTGGGATGAAGAAGTGGCGCAGGGAATTGATGTATCTCGGAGTAAGGGCTGGTGGCTGGAAGCCATATACTAGATATAGAAGGCGACATGAACAAGGGTGTGCTCCGCTTAACTACTATACGATAGCTGACCAACCGGTAGAGGTAACATTCTTTGATTCTTTTCTTGAAAGCATGACATACACTTATGAAACAGAGAAAATAATAAGCCGTAAGGAGGACAACAAATGAAACCTGGCTACAAAACAACCGAGTTCTGGGTAACACTTTTGATTCAGATCCTTGGGATCTTGGTATTGTTTGGGGTTATCACTCCAGAGCAGAAAGGGACCCTCTCTGAGGCCATCCAGCAGGGAGCAGCTGCGGTGGCTATGGCACTTTCTGCTTTTGGTTACTCTGTGGCTCGTGGACAGGCCAAGAAAGAATCCAAGAAGGAGTAAGAGAAAATGAAGGGGCGGGCTCTCATTATACCTTTTTTGTTCATTGTAACCTTCTTCATCCATGCCTGTGGAATGTACCAAAATCCAAATGTCCACAACCTGAGAGATCAGGCAAAGCTTGAACTCAAGGTACTATTTGATTGGTATATGGCCGCATATAGAAGCACGAGTGAGTTCCTGAACAATCCTTATGTCAAGGAAAGCGCAAAGGAAAAGGTAAGACGTGAAATATCTCCAAAGATAAATGCTCTTAAGTATCAGCTGATCGAACTTTTCGATTTGCTGGACAATTCAGCAATTCCAGATACTGAATTATACAGGCAGGTAAAACTCCTTGAGGAGAATTTTAAGATTCTTATGACCCAAATGAAGGAATTAGGGGTGGTCATCAATGAGCACGGAGAGGAAAAATAACTTTGCTACCAAAGTTGATGAGGCTAGTATGGGGATAATCACGATTCTCCAGGCACTAAACAGTATCTTGATGTTGCTTGGAGAGATGACAAAAGCAATTGAATTCCTGAAGAATGGTGATCCGGATAAGGTGGATGTAAGTAAAATGAAGAAGATGCTCCTGGAGCTTCCTGACCTTCCTGAAAAGTGATGAGAGGGATGGAAATGAGATGTTGTAAATGTGACGGTGAGACGAACAGAATGATCCATCATGAAGTAAGAAATGCCGTTCTGTCAATCAAGGCGATGGTTATCCTTCTTGGGAAGCGTGATAAATCACCTGATACAGCTCTTGCTCTTCACAACATAGAAGAACAATGCAAGCGCATCATGAGAGCGCTTGATAGGATTTGAGCGCCCGTCATGGCTAGAGCTCCCATAGGCCCGCGGTATAAAGACGACGGGCGCTTTCTAGAATTTGGCCTCAGAGAAATAAAAAAGATCGTAAACACCTACCGTAGAAAACTGACCCACCTCTTTGATAAAGATGATATGGCTCAGGAGCTGGCTATTGTTCTTCTACGAGTTATCTCACGTATAGACGAGTCGAAAAATCCTGAGGCTTATATCAAGGCCAGGCTATGGGGTTGTGCTAAAGATCTAATGCGATTGAAGATCAAGCCAAGATATTATCTCCTGGAATGCGAGCTTGAATGGCCAATAGACAGTTCTGTTGAGGATTATAACTATTATGAAGCAGTAGAACTTCAAGATCTTTTTGAACATTATACAAAACGCGCAAGAACGTTTTCAATACATGACTTTATGCACGGTAACATCGGAACATATTGGAGAAAACAATTAAAGAGGGAGTTAATGAGATGAAAGTAGTATTAGCTGTCGGCCATTGGAAAGATGCTCCAGGGGCTGTAAATAAGACCACCGGCCTTACAGAGTTTTACTTCAACTCTGTTGTAGCCAGCGGCGTTAAGCTATTGGCTACAAGGCTTGGTTATGATGTTGAGATATTCTATCGAGTGAACAACGATCTACATGATCTTGTAAGGCGAATAAATGAATTCAGGCCTGATTTAGCTATTGAGCTACATTGTAATTCATGCCGTGGGAATGCGAGTGGGAGTGAAGTCCTATTCTGGCATAGCAACAGAAGGATGGAAATCATAGCAGAGGAAATGGCAGATCAATTTGCTCTTGCAATCTGTATCCCATCAAGGGGAGCCAAACCTGTTAAAAAAGGCGATCGCGGATGGCTCTTCCTTGGTAAGACAAAATGCCATGCTCTTCTATGTGAGCCTTTCTTTATCTCCAATGATAAAGACTTGAAACAGGCCATGATAAATATGGGTAAGCTAGTAACTGTGTATGTTAACACAATAAAGAGATTGGAGGAAACTCTATGAATATAGACTTAAGATGTGTTGATAGCACATATTCGCTATCAGGAACAATCGCCACTCTTAGCATAAGATTCCAACTCATAGACCTGGATCAGGTAGATGAAAATGGTGATCCGAAAGTCTTAGATGAAAAGGTAATAAGCGTAAAACAGAATATCCTTGATAGTGAGGCAAAAAATAATCTTAAAAAGAAGATTCTTGATGAAGTTGAGGATTATCTAATAAAAGCCAAGGAAAATATATACGCTCTGTATGCTATATTTGGGACAATAGACCCAAATGAAGTCTTAGGTTTATTGAAAAGTGAAATTGAGACAGATGTAAAGGCCTTAGTAGCGGCTGTATTTGGAGGTGTATAATGGCAGGCTTAGTTGCCCAAACACCAACCGATGTAACACTTGAGACCACAAGTGTATCTGCCGGTGCTGATGTTAAGCTGGCAGATATTACAGTTGATAACGCTGTCTGTGCTGATCTGATCGTGAGTGCTTCAACCAATTCTTCTTCTACAGATGGATTGGAAATTTATCTCGTGAAAAAGGTTGATACTGTGGTAGCTGATAATAGGTATCTTACACTTGAAGTTGAAAAGGCTGGCGAAAGCAAAGATTTATGTTTCCCGCTTGAAGCGGGAAGCTATGAGTTACGAGCCAAGAACAATGATGCTTCTTATGCCGCCACGGTAAGTGCGGCCAAACTAAAGACTTACATCTGGCAGTGATTTATGCGCATCTGGCGAAAGTGGAGGGATCCTAGACAGAAACCGCCCTTCGGTGCCCAAATTGACTGGAGCGACCCGATTACGGAAGGATTGTATGCTTGTTTTCTACTCAATGAGAACGTTGGTTCAAAGACTTTCGATAAGAGCAAATACGAACGAATTGGGGAAATTAGCGATGGCGGTAAGTGGCAAGCAGGCGGTGTATATCTTGGCTATTCCTCAGCTAATTATCCGTGCATTGTTTCAGAACCAATAGATCTCCTTTCTAAGGAGAGGTTTAGTATTGTCTCACGATTTACTTGTAACGCTTCTGGAGGTAATAACAGGTATTTACTAAGACTTAGCTCGTCAAGAGACGGGACAGATGTGCGGATATACTGGGTCGAATATAACCCATATCTTCATGTCATCGTTAGAGTCGATTACATCAGCGTAAGTTTTGATGGGCAGAAAACTATAAACGATGGTAAAGTCCACGATGGAATCTTAGTAAGAAAAGGTGACCCAGGTGTTTACCTATATATTGACGGCGAACTTGATAACTATGACGATAGTACTTCTATTGGCACTAAATATACTGATAGAAATGCCTATCTTGGTGGTGATTCAGGCCCTGGAGATGTGAACAATTGGCTAGGAACACTATTTCACTTTTATTTTTTTGAGCGTGCTCTTACAGATTCCGAAATAGAACGCCTTCACTACGAACCATACTCCTTCTTTCTCGCACCCTTCCCCTGGTTCATGGTGGATCTGGGTGAAGAACCATCTTTGAAATACCTCACCGTTGATTTACTTTGGAATAATTTTACAGACGCTCAACTAGAAGCTCTTTACCGTATAAAAACAGAAACAAAGGCTGATGTTTCCTGGGCTGTCTTCAATTCCAGAGAAAAATCCATTGACTGGAAGGTTTTTACTGAAGACGGACGGGAAGTAGTATTCAAGATCCTGGATGAAAAAGATATTGATTTCAGATACAAGATCCTTGCTTCCAAAGAAGAAGGATTGGTCTATAAGATCTTCACTTCTGATAAGAGAACCTTCCCATATCTGGTAAAGACAGAAAAAGACTACTCCCTACCATGGAAGGTATTTGCTTCTAGTGCCCTTAAAGGGCTTTGGAATGTTTTTAATGAAAAAGGGGTTGAACTTGAATGGGCTATCCTTAGTGAAGGAGAGCTGGCTGTTACTCTCGAATGGGCGGTCTTCAATGAAGCTGGCCAAAAATACCAATACAGGATAAAAGCAGGAGAAGAACTAGAAAGTCTATATGCTATTTATACAGACAGAGAAATAGATTTTGCCTATCGTGTCTTGACAGAACAAGAAAGAAACCTTCCGTGGAAGATAAAAAGCACCAAAGATGTTGATACCATCTGGAATGTGTTCACAGAAGGAGATCTTACCACCAAGTGGTTAATATACAAGGAAGACGATCTTTCTGCTATCTGGAGAGTTCTTTCTGAAGGTGGATTATCAGTCACTCTATCATGGAGAGTTTTTGAAGAGGCTGGTCTTTCTGCTATTTACAGAATTCTTAGAAGTAATGAGCTTGATAGTGGCTGGAAGGTATTCATCGTAGATGATGTTGAGTGTATCTGGAATATTCTAGAAGAGAAAGGACTGTCTGGTGAGTGGAAAATATTCTCTTCAAACGATGTTGATTTTTATTGGAAAGTAATAACGAGCGACATACCAAAACCTTTGTTCGTTTTCAAAGATCGTCCCTGCAAATTCATTACCAACTCAAGGCTTAAGCTAATAATTCTATCTAAAAGAGATTAAAAGGAGGATCATATATGCCTGCCACAATGGAATTCAGATATACAGGCGGAAGCACAAACACCGACCCCAATGCCTCTCTTGGTGGTGTTATGAGTTCTACCGTCATTCCTGACGCCACCATGAACAACCTGTTTGATGACGTTAGTGCGGATGAGGCTACAAACGGTGTTACTGATTACAGGGCGATAGATATATACAATGCCGGTGATGCAACCGGAACCGCTGTAAAAATCTGGGTAGATCAGCAGCCTGCCAGCGGGATACAGATAGAGATTGGATACGATGATACAAACTCTCCTCATACAGCTGATGCATCTCTTCCAAGTATAGCAAGTGAGACAGAGGCCCCGACAGGGATTACGTTTTCTGCCCCAGATGCTGGAAACAAACTGTCTCTTGAAGATTGCCCGGCAGGGCAGGCCCTGCGTATATGGGTCAAGAGGACAGTCCCAGCTGGGACAGGAAATACGGCCTCTGATTCCACACGGATAAAGATAGAATACGCTTAATAACATCGCCCCTGGGTGGTCCCCAGGGGCTGTATCTGGAGGTGACACGTGCCGTTCATTGAAGTTGATGCTGATACTATCTGTAAACACCCTGATGAGACGTTCTATATAGGCTTTGATTTTGGGGATGATCTTGGTTCTTCAGAGTTCATAGACCAGACAAAGACGGAGATCAAGACATATCGTATAGCTGATATGACTGAGGTTACTGGTATAGTTAATCCTGATGAAATATATTATGACGGAGATATTGTTATTTTCAGGATACAGGGCGGGGAGCAGGGAAAGCAGTATTTCATTGAAGTGAAGGTTACCACCAATGAGGGAAACGTTTTTGTGAGTAAGAGGAGACTCAAAGTTATATGATTAGCCCAGCATACATACCTAACTATGATGAACACGAACACAATGATTTGATAGGACAGTTTAATAGATGTGTAATATGGTATTATATGAAAGATTTACTTGATAATTTTGTTATCAAACTTATCGCCGCTTTTTTTGTAAATTCTTTTATTCTAATTCACGATAATTTCCCTCCAAAAACATTTACAATAGTCACGGCCCTTGGTCTGATAGACCTTGTAGTTGGATTGATTAAAGCCATAAAGAACAGGGAATTGAGCTTGAAGAAGAGCAGTCGTGGTGTTATCAAGGTGGGGTTGTATGTAGTCCTGATAAGTGTCTCTGTGTTGGTAGAACACCACTTCTTCGGATGCACAAAGGAATACGGGCTCACATATTTTGTGAGTTCTTACATCATCGTAAACATAGCCATTTCCATCATGGAAAACTTGAGGGATTTAGGAGTTCCAGTTCCACAAAGCTGTCTCAGACTATTCAAGAAGGCCAGAAACAATATTGACAGTTGTGATAAGATTATCAAGTTTCCCGGTGATAAGAAATAGCTCATCCACACCAGGGATTTCTGTTTGGGTCTTCTTCAGAGATTCCAAACTCCTTTAAGATCTCATCCAAATCCTTACTCCACCAAGGAGAAAACAGGCCTTCAGAAGTAATAGTGATTTCAATCACCTGAGACAGAGATTGTTTCCTGTTCTTGGTAGTATTCTGGCTTGTGTTCTTCATGAGTAGTTTCTCCGCCAAAAGCCGAAATAAATTCAAGAACTTCTTTTTCACAGACAGGGCCGATAAAACCGTCTGCTTCAACCTTTATGGAGCCGTCCTTGTTGATGGTTATAATTAGCTTTTCTGGCATTTTCATTACCCCAAATGTTCTTCTTCCCATTCGTTTATTATTTTCTTAGCTACTTCTTCACTATCTAAAAGGTAATTAGTATATGCCCTCAAGATAACAAAAAGAGGCAATTTCCATAAGTGGGTTTCAAATTTTTCCAAAAATTCCACCCATGCCGGTCTCATTTTCATATCTCCTTAAATTCAAGTTTTACACACTCAGATAGATTATAATTTAATCTTTTAGAATATCCCATATCTCTCTCGGGAAGAGAGGAGCGCTACTATTCTTATCGCCTGAAACATGATTGTATTCAAAACCTTCTTGATGTAACTTGAATTTTTCAAATATTTCCATCTCCTCTTCAGTTAATAGATGACTATTCTTTGATAACAGCTGGACAATTTTACGGTTGTTTGGAATGATTTTCGTATGAACATATCTAATCCAGGCTTTATATGCATCCGTTAACAAAAGATCCGAGTGTTCAGAGTGGGGGCCATACGTTTGAAAGATCTGTTCATTTTCCAATAAAATCTTGTGAATCTCATTTCTAAGGGCGCTACGATCTTTATAAACAGGAACTTCAGATAGATCTCTGTAAAAAGATACTTCTGACGGGTCTTTTTGGCATAGCTTTTCCCTAAGCTTAAGTTTTACATAATCCATAAAACCTTCGATGTTATCAGGATCGAAAGGGATTTTATTTACGATTTCCAGGAGAATAGTATTGTCTTCCAAACCATTATGTTCTTTATTGTAGCTTCCCGTCTTATAGCCCTGCTCTTGCCGGAACTGGTTCAGGGCATTCTTGGCAAAATAGAGCTTGGCAAGGAGATGTAAGGAAAGTCCGATTGAACGAGCTATTCGTGCAAAATGGACAACAAGAAGGGCCGGATCAGGGATCAGGAAAAAACTTTCAATTTCACCCAAAGTATCTCTGGACGGCATCTGATTATCTTGAAATACAGAAGCAATGTCTTCTGCTGTTATCAGGTCTTCAATACACCAAGAAAGAAGGAAGTGCCAGATGTCCACAAGCTCAATATAGGCGTTGTTCAGATCGGGCTCTTTGTCGGTGTTTGCCCACCACTTCCACGGGAAGCAGTCCATCAGTTCAGCCGCTTCCATCCAGATAGCTCTCCACCATGGAAAATTCTTTTCTTTCCAATCAGGCCCTGCTATTTTGGTGTTTAGCCGCTCCTGATGCTCAATCATCTTTTCAACTATTTTAACTATATCATCAAACATTTGCCTTCACCCCCACTATTTGAATTGATCCATTTTCAAGCTCTTGGGTTTCAAAGGTGTAGCCCATCTCCATGAGCTTTACTTCGGCCACTTTCCTTTGATAAGCTACGGTAAGCTTTTGGGCGGCCTCCTTGATTCTCTTTCCTTCCATACCAAAGAAATCTCCAACAAGGATGTAACCATCATCAGTCTCCTTTTCCTTCCTGAGACCTATAGTCCAGGGAGTTCCAGGAATGCTGATAGTATAGTCTGCTTTCTGCTCGCCTGCCCAGTAAACAACCTGTCCACCTTCCTTAAGTTCGTAACCTAGCTCTTGGCAGGCTTCTTCAAGGAGATCCAAATGAAGAATCTTTATGTTTGAGACTTGGACTATGTGGCTCATAGCTATCTCCTTAAGGGAGCGCTTTTAAACTCGCTGGTATAGTGCATTTTCTCATGAAGTCCCGTAGTTTGTCAAGATCTTCCTTGTAAATTCTGTAAACAGGATTCACGAAGCGGGAAGCAGAGACAAGATCAGTCTTCATGATGTGGGCAAGCCTGCAACAGGTCTTAATGTCTGCCCCAGTCCAGAATTCATCATTGGGTCTTGCCTTGGTTTCTACTTCATAGTAGCGGCCCCAGATCTCCCAGATAATTTCCTTCTCTTCTTCTGTTGGAAAGTCAAGCCCAAAGACTGCGTCCCATCTTTCTGATCTCACGAACTCAGGTGGGATCTTTGAAACGTCATTACAGGTGGCGATTACATAGATTCCTTCTGGTCTTTCTTCAAGCCAGCGTAAGAAATAGGAGAAAACACGAGACCCAGTCCCACCATCAGAAAGATGAGAAGATCTGATTCCACCCATCCCTTTTTCTATCTCATCCACTATGAGCACACATGGTGTAAGCACTTCTATGAGCTGGAGCGCCCTTCTCATTCTTTCTTCAGACTGGCCCACAAGAGAACCAAATACGGCTCCAAAGTCAAAGATGACAGTTGGAAGGGAAAGAAAATTTCCTGTCGCTTTCCCAATAGCTGTTTTTCCAGTTCCAGGGATCCCAACGAGAAAGATACCTTTAGCGTCTGGATGATGGGCAGTCTCCTTGATGAATTCCTTGAGATTGTAAAGCCCACCAAGATATTCAAAACTGTCTTGTTCTGCTGGATGGTAGAGAGTAAGAACTTCTGTCTCCCTTATCCTTTCAAGCTTTAACTTTTCTACGAACTCACCTATTTCTTTCCCTGTCTTTTTACTATAAAGGATAGCCCTTCCAAAGTCGGTTATGGTTATCCCGGCAGGAACGTCGCCATTTAGGCTTACCCCGACACTATCAGCAAAAACCTTTATGTCTTCCCTGGCCGGATAACCAAAATCAACCACAAGGAAACTTCCTTTGAGTGTGGATGGGATGTCAAGGGTGTCGCTTATGAAGATGACAGACTCTCCTTCGTTCAGAAAACGGCTCTCGGAAATAAAGACCATGTCTATGGTATCAGGGCTCTTCAGGAAATGGTGGGCATTCAGGAAGATGATGTTCTTGATGGAAGTTGTGTCCAGGAACCACTTGAAGGCTCGCGGGAAGTCAAGGATTTTTTGCTTTACATCATATATATTCGTTGGATCAACGATCCCTTTAGATTTTGTCCACAATAGGACTTCTCGATCTTGTGAACGAAACTCTTGAGCAATTCTTTTAATAAGATACTGAGAATCAGGCGAAACGGCATAGGCGTAGGAATAAACATTTCCCAGGCCTTCAAAGAGGGTGTTGAGCTTATCGTGGTAGGACATGAGGTCATTTTATCTCTGGTCCTTCTGCTTGTCAAGCTCATGAGTTAGGGACTGTACCATTTCTTTTTTTAAGATTTACTTTTTACATCCTTCAAATTCTTTTGTACCTTTTTCCGACGAAGTTTTTCAATATCAACAACTATAACTTCATCACACTCTTCAAGTATCTTTTTGATTTTATCCTCAGATCCCCACCAGCATTCACATCCATATATCTTTTTCCCATTATCCAGAAGGATACATGGATTTTCCCTCTTGACTTTCTTCAGAGAAACCCCAAAAAATTTCACACTATCCGTTTCTGGTACCTGACATCCAAGATATGTACCAAAACCGAAAATTTTGGCTATTCGTTTTCCGTCTTTTTCTTCTATATAATTGATAGCTCCTACTCGATCCCCAATTTTGAGTATTTCCACAACTGCACCTCCTTTCTGCTGAGTTCTATACCCATGTTATAGAAGGAAAAATACCTAAAGTTCATGTCCAATACATTCATACCCATTCAAGTCTGTTATCCAAATACGGTCTGCATATTTTGCGAGGTTACTCTTTTTTATAATTTTAGCAACATCTCCCCACTTCAATTCACCGGCACCACAACCTGGTTTAGGAAGTACAATCCGATTCCATTTATATTCCTTTATAAGTTCCGCCAACCCATTAGCAGATTTTAAAATGGTATCCAGGTCAGCTTTAAGGAGATAGCCAGGCACAAGATCTCCTGGTAGGAAACGGTTTCTAGCATGAGATACCAACTCACAGGGATATTGATCTTCTGCACGTTTTACCGGGAACGATACAATAGCAGTTTCTTGAACTTTCCCAAGTATCCCAGGGCAATTGCCGTTATGTATTAGATGCTTACCAAGCCTATATTCTATATCTGGTAACCATACTTTAGCTTGGTAAGCCACTCCACGGCCCATCACACCGCGTGGTTTTCTAGTTTTCTTATCCCGGACCACAAAACCATTTGTAGTCACACAAATAGCATCAGATTTCCCTAACATAAACCAAATAGAAAAGTATTCTGTTCTGATAATCTTCATTCGAACTAGCTTATTGAATTTGTGAGCAGTAATTATTGTATGAGCTGTCCCTCGTGAAACACCATCCCAGAGGGCAATAATCAGATCAGAGGCCTCAACCATTTTGTGGTTGCGGATCAATCCTGCTCTCTTACCATACCGATACCAATCTGGTAGAAACCTTTTAATAGGAATACCTTTATTACTTGCCCACTTTTCTGCAAGACGATCAACGCCACTAGCACCGCCAGAAATGATCGTTACCCGAGTGAGATCCAAATCTGCCGTAAGGTGGTTAAGATAGTGAAATACACTATCCTGGTCAGTAATAGAACGACTACCACAAATACAAACTCTCATAACTTTAACGATCTCCCATTCAGACACCCCATTCGGGCTTTGATGTGGATTATGATGCCCTCTGGGAGTATATCACCATTACTTTAAATATTTTTCCTTGATTCTTTCTACTAGTCTTCGAATGTCTCCATCCCAAAGCTCAAGATAGCTGAACAGTCCTGGAGTCAGTTCAGAGATTCTTAGAACCTGTGGATGTTTGATTACTACACCACCTTTCGTCCCCATGTAGGCAACATTGCAGATTGCTACCTTCTGCTTTGCCTTGTTTGGTAGATATTCAAGTTCCCATGTTCTATTCTCTCGATCATCCCTGGTGATTTCATCTGAAATAATGATATACAAATCAGCATCTGGAATATGACGGGTAAAATCTTTATATGCGTCAACAAGAGCCGTCCCGTTATGTGGTGTTCCATGAAATCTCTCATGCAAGAATTGACTTAGCATGAACACGCTTTCCGTTCTAGCAATCATGTCCTTGATTTCCTCAAGATCAATTGTAGGCCAATGCTTACCATACAAACCTGGAGGCTCTATTTTACTCAAATACAGTTTACTGGTAAACGCACCGAGTTCAACAACAGTATACAACCCACCTATTACAGCCAGAAACTCAACCGCTCTTGTGATCCCATATCCGTCCATTGATCCTGAAACATCAAGAAGAACAGCAGCTTTCTTTTCCTTCGTGCCTAACCTGTTTGCCCAGTAACTCACATAGCAATCCACCATCTCTTTTACTACATCCTGTAGGGCACCAAACTTTTTCCAGGAGTCGGATCTTGGAAGCGCCAGAAGATCAAATGGATTGACGACAGCAAGCGCTCGCGAATCTTCCTTTTTAAGAGCCTCAAGAACGCTTTTGAACCTTTCACGAATTTTAAGCTTCACCTCAAAATCAGAATCCGCAAATTGAGAAAGGTTCCTTACAAGAGCATTGAACGGTATTTTGTCGATCTGGTCTTCAAGTATCTCTTTCTTCTCCTTATCGGAAAGCTCGGTTGAAGAAAGAGTGGCCGTTATATGCTCATCCTTCTTTAAAGAAGCATACGGATCATTTTCTATAATGGTTTTGTAAAGCCTTGATCTCTCTTCAGAGGTAGGTCTCGGGCGAAATACTTTTATCAGGTCGGCCAGCTTTATCTTTCGCCTTCGCATTCGGTTCTTCTTAAGGGTGTATTCGTCATAAGATTCAAGAACGGCCTTAAAAAGGCCTTTATATGGAATAGACGCGAAAGATTTCACCCCAGCAAGCTGCTTGTAAACAGCTACCGCTTCAGCCATCCGTTTAGGGGTATCTATTATTCTGGCTGAAATGAAATTTGGAAGGTGTTTCCAGTCAGATTTCTTAGCAAGAAGAAATCCAATGACAGCCATAGGAGAAAGTTTGCGCCCGTGTTCAAAGCGAAGGTAAGGAACCAGCGCTTCCAAGAACTCCGGATCTTGTTTGTAAACCTCTTCAAGAGTTTCCAGGAAGCTCTGAAATCGCTCTTCATCCGTATAATAGAAGGTTCTGCGTGGTCTAAGGTTGAGGCTCATTCCAGAAAGGATTGCGGCTCGAAATACATCATCTTTCCAGACAACAGCACCTTCAGGGTTTACTACCATGTCCTTTGGAAGAGAATTCTTGGAAAGGCTGGCTTTGGGATTGAGCTCCATGACGTGACCTCCTTAAAAAGAAAATCGGCTGGGATTTTACGGTCCCGCAAACCGTTGCACTTTAGTGCAAGCCTATGTAATCCCCGCCTGCTTATAGCCTCTTGTCTCCTTTGAGAAGAAATCGGCGAGGACATCTAGACGGCCTTAAAAGGCTATCACCCCAATGGTGTCCTATGTAGTCCTCGCCTGCCATAAACAGATCGAAATCGGTGGGGATTCTACGGTTTACAAAACCGTTGCACTTTAGTGCAAGCCTATGTAGTCCCCACCTACATTGTTGTTCTTTATATCACGTCACGTAGAAGGTGTCAAGAGCTTTTTTGAAATTTTCCCATTGCGTAAGCTCTCGTTTCCGTTTTTCCACTACATCCTTCATTCCTTCTTCCATAGCCGTTTCAATCCGAATTTTCAAATCATCAATAATTTTTTGGAGTGTTTCTTGAACTTTACTACTTAAAGCAATCTTTTCAACAATTTGGTAGCAGAAAAACAAAGCTATCTCCTCTTCATAGGTAGAGAACAAACTATCAGGGATAGAAATTTCCACTTTTACATTCTTATCTGTTGACCTAAGCCACAACATATTACCCTCCAGTAGCTACAACCTTTTCACTAGTTCCTTTATCAGCAATCTTACAAAATAAGGACTTCTACCATCTGCCAGCACTTTTTGGTATAGCACTTCAAGATAGAGCCCAAGCCTATCCATTCGTTCGAGTGCAATTGCTTGTTTAAATTGACTCTCAATATCTGTTGGAACGATTAATTTTTCAAGCCCTTTTTCTGAAACTTCCTTACGGATCTCGTATTCTCTCATGATAGCGTTATACCGATCAAACGGCAAGACGCCAACCAGTTTCTCCCTTGGGTCTATCCCACAGGAACGAAAGGCTTCTTCAAGGAGCTCTGCCACTTCCTTTTTCTCTTCGATAATCTTTGTAGGCATACAAATATAATTTGGTGTTGTTCCTTTTGTGAAAGCCCCGCACCAACAGATTTTCTTTACATTATAGCTCTCCGCTCCACAGGTAAAACATTTATAGATCTTTCCACTTGGTGACATTTCAGATGTTATCATAATTCGTGATCCACATTTTCTACATAGATGATCTACCGGTTCCCACATAGTTCACTCCCATGTTTTAAATTTTACTTTGTTTAGAAACCCTATCGTTTATTTTGTTGATAATTTCCTTTGCAGCCGCAAGACAAAGATTTTCGCCATTTATTCTGTAAACGATCTTTTTATCTTGCCACATAGGTCATTTTATTATTGATCTTCTTTAGGACAGAATTAAAGGTAATATCATCGTCTGCGAATCTCTTTTTTATATAATTATTATAGAAATCACTTTCCAATTTATTTTTTATTTCAATAGTTTTAGAGCCAAATTTAAGCTTGAATATATCAATCTTTTTTATGGAAAAATCACTATCATCTATGAAATACGGCCTCATTACTATATTATTGTCCTTAAACTTATCAAGATTGGTTTTTAATATATTATGGATCTTAATAACATAGTTCCTATGTTTATGTAACACCATAACAAAAATATAATCCCTATGAACACAAATTGCTGGAATCAAAAATACATCTTTTAAAGGTATTTTGTTTTCACAAAGAAGACAGTTATCTCCTCTACAAACGGTATTCTTACCGACCAATTCTTTAGTAACATGATACTTTAAATAATATAGATATGACGGATCGTTTATTTGTGTTGAAAAGAAAATTATTGGTCTAAAAATCATAAGCAAACAAACCATACTCCAAGAATCTGATTCTAACTGTAACAACCATATATCACCTACCACTCTGTTACGATTTTGATTCCTTCATAGTCTTTCAGTTTGTAATACAACCACTCATGGAAACGACTGACATCCGGTGATGCTTCCGGGATGATGACCATGTATCCGTTATTCTTCTTTAGGATTTCTATACTATCCTTATTTTGAAAAAGAGCAAGCCAATTGACCGGTTCGTTCTCAAGCCCTTCTTCCGCTAATTTTCTTTTGTCTATGCTGTAATTACCATGTTCATCCCTATAGAACAGTTCTGAGATAGCTTTTATTACAACAGATTTGACTTCTTCCGTTGCTTTGTTTATGAGTGGTTCCCTTTCCAAGACACGGATATGATTTTCAAGCTCACAAACAGGGCACTTAACATAGTGGCACTTGCATTCCTTTCCGCCTTTACATCCATCATACCGCACATACACCTTACCGAAGGTTTCATTTTCTACATGGATTTTCTTACCAAACTCCTGCTCCCATACATTCCCACAATTCATACAATCAAACTTGACTTTGAACCTAGCCATTCTTGGCCTCCATCTATTTCACTTTGGCTTCAACCGAAACAAATACATTGCGTTTACTATTTCCTATTTCCTGAACTGGAATGATTGTTATACTTTCAACACATACGCAATTGTTGAATTTGGCCTCGAACTCTTCTATCAGTTCTTTTACCTTCTCTTCTAAAGACCGCTTTTCATATATGAGTGTTTTAAGATCCATAATACGGCCCTTTTCGAAAGATATACTGAGTGTTATTTATCCCAACATGACTAAGAGAAGGGTTACCCCAATCGTATTCTTGATGGGAACTATATTTTATACGATGCATTCCTTCAGCCAACAAATCATATTTTACATTTAAAATTTTAAATTCTCTATTTATTTCTTCTATATCTTTTTTAAAAGATTTTATCTCATTCTTCAAAGATATTATCTCTTCCTTAAGAAGGGATATTTCTCTTTCAA
>Ga0256914_1000084_pt1 | contig 90231 bp, 110 predicted proteins | sample HulkmetaG_FD_191571 | JGI IMG/M metagenome (GOLD analysis project Ga0256914, IMG submission 191571) | Hydrothermal chimney microbial communities from Main Endeavour vent field at the Juan de Fuca Ridge, Pacific Ocean - Hulk | ecosystem: Environmental > Aquatic > Marine > Hydrothermal vents ...
CATCGTTAGTGGTAACGTTAAATAATGGGTACCCCTTAGACTGCACGTACTCATTTATTGCTAGTCTTCCAGGGTAGTATGTTAAGCCGGGGGTTAGAAGTAACGCAGCTTCCCTAGCTATGGATGCGCCGCCTGTTACGACGGCAGCTGCGTAATACGTAAGGCTTACACCATCGTATCCTCCCTGAATAATTCTAGGTCTTACTCCCAAGGAATCTAACTCCTTGATTAACTTGAGATGGCTACGGTACCTGGGAAGTAATACGACGTCGTATCCTTTTCTCTTCAACGTCAGTGATAATTCAACGACGTCTACTTTCACCTTGAGTCCTCGATAATATGTTGCTTTCTCTTCATGGGGTCTTAGAACGACATACTTTCCAGGATCAAGGCCCAGGGACTTAATGTAACTTATGTTTGGTCTGCTACGAAGGATCCAAAAGAGTTCATCAACAGCCTCATACTGGATTAGCTTGACATCACCGCGAAACATGTATCTCCTTATGTCATCAGGATCTATGGCTTTAGAGCATAGAATGACCGTCGCCAACGGCAGTGATAGGCGGCTTGGTACCTCTGCATGGGGAGAATCCGTTATGCCTACGTATGGGACGCCTACGCCGTAGGCAAGTCGAGCGGCTGAGGGGTTAGGGTACGCCACTAGGGCAGCAGGGCATTTCTCCTTCACAACGGGTATGAGCTTCAATATTCGCTCAGCATCTGCTAGGACCTTATCATAAGGATCTCCTTCGGAGTACCTTCCCACGATGACGGGATCTATTCCTAGGCGTTTTAGCGAGCCTACAGTATACTCATATTCCCTACAAGTGACTAGTGTATTAAACCCTGCCTTCTCTAACTCTTTAGCTATGAATCCGAGCAGAGTACCCTGCTTTGAGGTCAGCGCATCCAACCACACCGTGATACTCAAATCCTAAGCCCTAGAGGAAATGCCGTGAAACAGTTTTTAGTTTATGATCCCGATGATAATGATGTGGTGATCATGCGCAACAGGCTGTTTGGGACCGACGGTGTGAGAGGGATTGTTAATGAGACCCTAACACCTGACTTCGTACTACGCCTAGCCTTAGCAATAGGGGAGTACTTCTCCCCAGGTAGCAGGATCTTAGTAGGGAGCGATGCTAGAGCCGGGAACGAATACATAGTGAAGATCGTGACGGGAGCATTGATAGCTTCCGGGCTCAAGGTCTATTACGCTGGAGCGTTACCCACACCCGCACTTCAATTCAATGTTAAAGAACGCGGATTTGATGGAGGTGTGATGATTACTGCCTCGCATAACCCTCCTCAATATAGTGGTGTGAAAGTAATAATGGCTGACGGTGTGGAGGCACCCCGCGACGTTGAGGAACGTATAGAGGAATCATTCTTTAACGGTAGGTACAGGAGAGTTCCTTGGCATACCTTCAAGGATCAATACTTCAAATTAAGCGACTCTGTGGAATACTATGTCGAGGGAGTAGTGAAGAAAGTTGACTCGGAGCGGATTAGGAGAAGGGGATTCCGTGTCGTCGCCGACTGTGCTAATAATGTAGGTGCGCTAACAACCCCCAGAATACTTAGGCGCTTAGGAGTTAAGGTCCTCAGCGTTAACGCGCACCTCTCACCAATACCATACAGAGAGCCCGAACCCGTGCCCGAGAACCTGACCGATACTTCAGAGATTGTCCGAGCTATCAGAGCCGACTTCGGAGTAACGCACGATGGTGACGCGGACAGAGCAATATTCATTGACGATACAGGCCGCGTGATCCCCGGGGACAGGAGCGCGGCTCTACTCTGCCGACACATAGTAGTAAATAGAGGGGACAACGCGCCTAGGAGGGTCGTGACAGCGGTTTCCTCATCAACTATAATTGAGGAAGTACTTAAGGACTTAGGGGTTGAAGTGTACTGGACTAAAGTTGGCAGCGTGGGTATAGCGAGAACCATGATGAAAATAGGTGCTCTGGCAGGATTTGAGGAGAACGGAGGCTTCATGTACCCACCCCATCAATACGTAAGAGATGGGGGGATGGCGTTGGCTTTAATGCTTGAGTACCTATCTTATGAAGGTAGAAAGTTAAGCGAGATCATTAATGAATTACCCAGCGTGCACCTAATTAAGACTAAGGTTCCACTAAGCGACAGAGGTAAAGCCATAGAGATAATTGAGGAAATAAAGAGAAGGTACAGCAATCTGAGAATCATAGACATAGATGGCGTTAAAGGGATCGGCGAGGACTTCTGGTTCCTTGTGAGACCCTCCGGAACCGAACCCGTGTTAAGGATATTCGTTGAGTGTAGATCGAAGGATAAGGCAGAGAAATTACTTAACGATATACTCAGCATAGTAAAGGAGGTAGTGGGAGGATGAGGTACGCGTTAATGAACTTAATTGCTTGCCCCATGTGCAAGCACTTTCCTCTTAAACTTTACGTGTTCGAGGAGAGGGTATTCGAGAAGGAGTACGAGGTTAACGTACCTTTCTGTGACGTTTATTGTGGCAGGAAAGGAAAGAACGTAAGTGAGCTCAAGCAGGAGGAGCTGGACTGTAAAGAATGCGTGAAGCATGATGTGGTGACAGGTATTTTAATTTGCCCTAAGTGCGGTAGATGGTACCCAATAATCAACGGCATACCGTTAATGTACCCTGACAGCAAGCGCAAGCATCCCAAGGTTAGGGAAAAGGAAGAGGAGTTCCTTAGAAAGTACCGTGAAAAGCTACCGGCGGAACTAAGAAGCATTATCTCCTAAATCTCCTGCGTCGCCTACGTCTTAAACCCCGTAACAATAACTCAGTAGTTGACTCTTCTGCCTCAATCCTAGGTTTTAGTTCCTCTATAGCCTTCATCAGGGATTCTATCTCGTCCTCAGGTAGCTTATTCTGCTCCAGGAATTCTTCACCTGTCGACGTTAACCTCAACCTACGCGTTACAGGGTCTGTCTCGAGTAACCCTAAGTATAGCAGTATCCTGATGTCCTCTGCCAGCGCTCTACTACTGGGGGTATCTCCTATCATTATGAACTCGTATCCCACGTCAACGTTTTTCTCATTCTTCAACATGTACACGAGATTCGTCAGAGAGCGCTCCGAGATTTCCTTCATAGCCTGAACTATGTGCAGGATCCTTAATTTCTTGGGGTCCTTCTTAACCACCTCTACCGTTACGACAGGCTTAGTTACTATTCGTAGTTCCTTGCTTCCTCCAGAACCTTTCTGCGACAATCTATCACCGTTGTTATTTGACCCTTAGGAAAATTAAGCGTTCCCGATGTTTTAATTAGGCAAAAATTAAATCCCGTGACCCTATCTCATAGATTTTGGGTGATGCTGATGGCGGAGATAAAGGAGATAAAGGTAAGCCGGAGTGAGTACGGCATAAGCATACATAGTCACATACGTGGATTAGGGCTTGATGAAAAAGGTAATCCGAAACCCGTGGCCGATGGACTGGTAGGTCAGCTAGAGGCCAGAAAAGCGGCAGGCATAGTTGTCGAGATGATAAGGCAAGGCAAGATGGCAGGGAAGGGCATACTATTTGTGGGTCCGCCAGGGACAGGCAAAACTGCCTTGGCCGTAGCTATAGCCCGGGAGCTGGGGGAGGACACACCCTTTGTTGCTCTGAGCGGCGGTGAAATATACTCTACTGAAGTGAAGAAGACTGAAATATTGATGAGGGCTGTTCGAAAGGCTATGGGTGTTAAGATAAAGGAAGTTCGGAAAGTATACGAGGGTGTGGTGAGAAGTATAAAAATAGCTTATGCCAGGCATCCCTTCAATCCCTACGTAAGGGTGCCACGTGAAGCACGAATAACCTTGGCGACGAAACATGACGAACTCACACTAAATGTTGGTGAGGAGGTCACTGCGCAGTTAGTCCAGTTACGTGTGAGGCGCGGGGATCACATATGGATTGATGCCGAGACAGGAGTGGTCCATAAGGTGGGCAGGGTCCGTGGTGTTGAGAAGGCTAAGTACTACGACGTTGAACCATGGAGACTGGAAGAGGAGATGCCTAGCGGCCCAGTCAAGCGGGAGAAAGAAATAGTGAGAGTATTCACTCTAAACGACCTAGATGTATATGCCGCCAGCCAGAGGCTATCGCTTACAGGGTTATTTGGCATAGAACTTGAGAAGGAGATAGACGAGGAGGTGAGGAAGTCCGTCAATAATCAGGTTCGCAAATGGATTGAGGAAGGTAAAGCGGAAATTGTGCCTGGCGTGCTCTTCATAGATGACGCGCACCTATTGGACCTTGAGGCATTCGCATTCTTAACGAGGGTGCTGGAGTCGGAGTTCTCACCGATCCTCATACTAGCAACAAACAGGGGCATAACGAAGATCCGGGGCACGGACATAGATTCACCTCATGGCATACCGCTAGACCTTCTTGACAGGTTATTGCTGATTCCTGTAAGGCCTTACACGAGGGATGAGATACGTAAGATAATAGAAATAAGAGCTGACGAGGAAGGAGTCGAGTTAAGCGATGAGGCACTTGAGAGACTTGCTGATATAGGTGCTGAGAGGAGCTTAAGGTATGCAGTGCAACTTCTCAGACCTGCAGCAATAGTTGCTGGCAGGAATGGGCATTCAAAGGTACTCGTGGAGGACGTCAATGAAGTGGTACGCCTATTTGCTGATACTAAGACAAGTGTGTCACTCATAAAGGAGTACGAGGATCTTTTTATGAAATAGCTTCCACACCTTCTTCATCGTCCAGAGCGCTAACCAGTGGTATTAGTAGTGAAGGATCATCCACCTCAACCTTATCTCCACTAGAGCTACTTTCACTTATAACTAACGTAATGACTAGATAGCTCCCAACCTTAACGGCCTTAACTTTCTTTATTCTCATCCTTGTATGTGGGTCCACCTCAGCTAGGGAATTACTTGACCCTGGCCGGAAGGTGTGACTTGATGAAGCTAGCGCTTTGGCTCTTATGCGTGTTGCTATGTATTGGTCGTAGCCAGTCACGGCTAAGATAATCAGCGTAATTGTTGCTATGAACAGCATTACCTCTAACGTGCGTCATCACCCACGAATGTAAGTGGGGTATTTCAAACCTTAAAAAACGTAGAGCGCGTTACTTCCGTGGTACGCGCGATAACGCGTCAAGCGCGCGTGTCGCTGCCCCGCGCGGATCGGGTGCTTTAGTAATGGCGGAGCCTATGACAATAATATCAATGCAGGCTCCGACGAATTTCTCAATATCTTCGGGCTTTATCCCCCCGCTAACGGAGATGATCACGTCGCTCAAGTCACTCTTTATTTTACGAGCAAGGTCTCGGAATGACGTGGCCCTAATACCGAGTCTTCGTTGGACATCAATTCCTGAATGGATATTAATTATGTTAACTCCAAGCTCATGTAATTCTCTAACGCGTTGAGGGATTATATCGGGTCGCAAACCTATGGTGTCAGCAATGACGTCCACGCCTAGTTTCCTTCCTTCAGTGATGGCGGCCTCTATAACAGCGTCATCGCTTGATGCAAGAATGGTCACGACATCCGCGCCGTAGCGGGCTGCCATACTGGTTTCGAGGGCACCTACGTCAGCTGTCTTCATGTCTGCAAGGATTAAAGCATCACCACTTGTCATGGCCTTAATTATGGCTATGGACCTTATACCCTCAGCCTTGATTAGGGGTGTTCCAACCTCTATTATCGGGATTGGAAGACCTCTCAAAGCAGACATGACACGTATGGCTTTTTCAATGTTTGTAAAATCTAATGCTACCTGCAGTAAGGGGTGTTCACATTGTTCGAGCATTTGAAGTAGTTTTCCCAATGATCTCAACCAAAGATGTAGTAGATAGGGAAGCTATTAACGCGTTTTCTGCGAGGCTATGGCTTCAAGCCAGCCTTTATTGAGTGGCCAGGAAAAAAGCACCGAAAGTCTTTAATTTCACTTAAGGCCTGCTACTTACTCCTTCTTAGCAATTACTATTTCGATAGTGGAGACCCTAGTCTGCCTGCCCTCAGCAGTGGTCACTACCTGGCTACCGATCTTGATGTCCTTGATCTCCACCTTGTCGGGGAGGAACCTGCTCCTCACTATCTCAACGGTGTCAACAGCCTTGCTGATGGCTCTGCCCCTAGCCTTTATCACGATCTCTGAGACGCCCTGGTTTAGCAGGGTTAGGGTAGCTAGTACGTAGTTCATTACAGGTTTCTTACCTACTAGGACTACATTGCTTGAGATTGGACCTTGGGATGACATTGCTCTCTCACCTCATCTGTCTAAATTGCTTTGTTCGCAGAGTATTCTTTGCCTCCGCCTTATAAGTTTTGTTGTAGTCCAATAAGAGGATGTTTAGGAACCGCTTATTAGTATTGTGTTGGTTACCTACTCAGGTGAGGATAACGGAGGAAAGCCTCCATAAGGTGGAATTCGCTGGGATTGCGAGAATAAGTAAAGTACCTCTGAACATTGCTAAAGGATTAGCACAGGCAAAGATAACTCCGCAAGACTTAAGTAACCCTGTATCATTTCAGCTGGCCTTTTCAAGACTATATGAAGCCCTCATGAAATCGCTAGAAAAAGGTGAAGGTGAAACTTACGTTGCTGAAGTTAAGTTTGTTGATAGCTTAGGGAATGAAGTTACGTTCGCAGTAGACATGGGTGAGGAGCCTCCAGCATTCAGTAGTGATACAGTAAGGGTTCGAGTAATTGTAGAATTTTATGAGTAGGGATTTACACATGTTAGCTTAGACCTAACGAGGAAAACCTTAAACAAAGCTGATGACTAACCATGTACATGCGGCTTCCGAGAGAGGTGTATTCTAGTGGTTAATGACGTAGACCGATTGAAGATCTGGGTTAAAGGATGGATTGATTCTGAAGACTTTAAGAAATTACTGCGAGTAGCCGACTATGTGGGTAGAAGCAAAGGCATTTCTTACTTTCGTTTATCGAAAAATAAAGTATTATCCAGTGGTCTTTCAGTTGATGAGATCCTATCTATCTTAGACGATGTAGGCGCTGAGTATGACCCTGAAATCGAGGTCGTGCTTAATAATTACCTTCGTGTAGATAGGGGGTCAGTAATACTTTCTTTCGATGGCAAGAGAATCTGTGTTAAATTTGAGCGATACCTAGGCAAGCTTTACGACAAACTAAGGGATTTGCTAAGATACGACTCGAAGGACAAGGTATTCTATACGCTACCGTATAAATATCACGAATTAAAGACCCGCTTACGTGATCTAGGATTCAACATAGAGGACCTCACGGGATTCAGAAGCGATCTTCCTCTGAACATTGACGTGGTGTTCACCGGTGAGTTAAGAGACTATCAGGAAGACGCCATAAAGTCTTGGTTAAAGAATGACGGACGCGGCGTCATAGCGCTGCCCACAGGCTCCGGGAAGACCGTAATAGGTGTGGCTTCAGTAACTAAGGTAAAACAGAGAACCTTAGTAATAGCCTACACCAAAGAGCAGTTAATGCAATGGAAGGATGCATTCTTAAAATTCACGAACATTCCGGAATATAGCATAGGTCTCTACTATAGTAAAGAGAAGAGAATCGCGCCCATAACGCTAGCGACCTACCAAACAGCGTATAAGCATACAGCAAAACTTGCACCATACTTTAACTACATCATAATAGATGAAGTTCACCATCTGCCAGCAGAGAAGTTCAAACACATAGCTGTGAGCATGCCATCCAAGTATAGGTTAGGGCTCTCAGCCACACCCTATAGGGAGGACGGGAAACATGTGGTATTGTTCCCATTGATGGGGGGTATAGTATACTATAAGACTCCTCAAGAGCTTGCGGAGAAGGGTTACTTGGCTAAGTACAGGATAATAACTGTCAAGGTGCCATTACTTCCTGCTGAGAAGAAGAGGTATGAGGAACTAAAGAAGAAGTTCAGGAGACTAGCAGGTTACGTTGGTTTCGACACGATAGTTGACGCGGCAAAGAGAGGAGACGCTAGAGCCATCCAAGCACTACGTATTCACTCCGAGATGCGTCAAATAATACAGAAATCCGAGGCTAAGCTGAGGAAGGTCGAGGAAATAATAAGGAGAGAGCTTGCTGAAGGATCCAAGATAATAATCTTCGCCCACTACGTGGATCTAGCAAAAACATTGGCTGATAGGGTGAAGGCATACCTACTCACCGGTGAAATGGATGCGCGGGAACGAAGGAGGGTGTTGGAGGAATTCAAGAAATGCAGGAGTGGGGTTCTAGTAGTAACCACGGTAGGGGATGAGGGCTTAGATATACCCGACGCTAACGTAGGCATTTTAGTGGCCGGGACGGGTTCACGTCGACAATTCATCCAGAGGCTCGGCAGATTATTGCGGCCTGGTGAGGGAAAGGAGGCTAAGTTGTATGAAGTAGTTGCCAAGGGAACAGCTGAGGAGATTCAGTCAAGGAAAAGGAAGAAGATAAGCATGCAGGACTTTAAGGATTTAACAAACGTAGAGTAATGCCCTCAGCGCAAGTACCTTCATAATTTCCTCGTCATTTATGAGCCCAGTCATAATTATTGACCCATTATATGGGATCTCACTTACTAACACGTGGTCACCAAGGAAGACTAGAGGCTTTGAAAGTACCATCAATTTCTCGGGAATGTCACATACAATCTCAGCCTCAAGGGTAGTGTTAGAGTACTTCAAACCGTAAAGCATGGGATGGACACGCCATAAATGCCATGCTAAACCCCGAACAGGTTCGGTAACTACACCGGTCAATCCAGGTAGTAGGACAATGTGCTTCGTATGAAACACCTTGCTGAAGTAGCCATCCCACGTAATTCCGGAGTTGGCATCAACTACAAAGCACTTGCCGCCCCAAACAGAGGTTGCCCGCTTACTGACGAGTTGCATTATAGGGTCAAGCAAGTCTTTGAGAGCGCCTGCTCCCATAACGTCAGGGCGGCTGCTCAGCAAGGATTTTCCATCTACCCAGCACTCCTCTGCAATACGATAATATCTGTAGGCAGTGTCCAAAGGCTTAGGTGTGATTAGGGTTAATGGAGGTAGGGTAATGTGCCTTGTTACTCCATTAATATCTAAAGGAACAACTGAGGGCTTCATTATTATGTAGGACTCACCACCTAATCTAAGTGCGTCCATTACTATGTGCGCTTCATTGTCGAACCGTGAGTATTGCCCCACTAGATTAGCGAAGTAGCCTTCCTTCAGCTTCATCCTACCCAACGCCTAGGAGGAGATTTCAACTCATGGGTTAAAGTCTTTGGGGCACATATATTTAGCTAAGGACGATAAGACAGTCGGGAAATGATGAGCTTTGTAAGGGCGGATCCATAGATTCACCTAGGATGAGGAGAACCGGGCTACTGAACTTCCTGGCATCATCAAAATTTGCTTAGTGTGACGTTTTCACGTAAGAGGCAGGTTTTACTTCGGCAGTTTCGTTTATTAGGATTGTATACCAGTATATACGATGATGGCGCTATGCCTGCCGCGATAGTTCTCGTAAATACCGAGATAGGCGCGGAATCACAAGTTATGGAGGCGCTTTCACAAATAGAGGGCGTCAAGGAAATACACGTAGTATATGGTATGTATGACATCGTGGTTAAAGCAGAGGCTGACTCCCACGAATCCCTAAGGGAGTTAGTAATAAATAAGATTCGAAGGATACCGCAAGTACGTGGCACAACTACGATGATCATAATTGAGTCAAAAATAATATGACCTCGGTAGCGAACATTAGGTAGTTAAATTTGAGTTAGGTAAGTTTTTGATGCTAATCCTTCACCTTGATTAAGTAAAAACCTAGTCTTTGAAGAAGCTCCTCTTTAGCCACGGTAATTTCATATCTTTCCCTCTTATCCTCTCAAGAAATGCGCTAGCTTCCACTAACCCACGCTTAAATATGGCTACATTAGCCTTTCCGAGATCGGTGCTCGGATAAGGTATCCTATCAGTGCAGCAGTTCTGCATAGGTAAGCCCATGAACTCCAGTAGCCCCGCTAGGAATCCCAGCATGAACATGTTAGCTCCTGCAGGGTTACCAAGCTTAATTGCCTCCTCTGAAGCGTTAACTACCACCGTGAGGGCTGAATGACTCTTTATTGCTTTCAGTATAGTCTCCTTCTCCGGAACCTTCGCACCGGGGATTGACGGTCTCAGTACTTTGTCGTTTACTACGCTGAGCGAGAACTTCGGGTTGACATAATTTAAGTAACGGGCACCTTCTAGCATTTCTAATGTGACCATTACGTGCGCCTCACGCAGTGGTACGGTGGGGGCGTACACGTCATTACCTACCCTTACGTGAACTATCACTGAACCCCCACGCTGACTCATGCCATGGGTCTCAGCAACTAGAGCCTTAACACCTGCTTCGACCGCACACGCGCCAAGGATTTTTGAGAGGGTGAGTATGCCTTGACCCCCTACCCCAACTACAATTATATTAAGCGCCAAGGTGCCTCACCTCCAGAATTTCTCTATCAAGCCTTTCTGCAACTCATATGTATCGGGATGATCCACAGGCACTATCGCGTTGACTGGGCATACCTGTACACATGCTCCGCACCCTACACAGAGTCCAGGATCTATGTGGGCACGACCCTCCTTATCCGGGTAAATCGCGGGACACGCAAAGATGTTATAGCACATACCACATTTTATGCACTTGCTTAAGTCAACTTTGAAGAGTGGCGGCTTTATTCCGGCTTTCCTTAGACTCCGTAGGGCGCTTAGGGCGCATTTTCGCCTAGCTATTATTACGGCGGGTTCCCTCCGCTTACTTGCGTACTCCATCGCCTTGCTGAGGGCGTTTTCAACCTGTGACACGTCGAAGGGGTCTATCACCTCGACGAAGTTAACTCCAAGCCCCCTAACAACGCTCTCTAAAGGAATGTAGTTCTCGGTAGCGTCTGCTCCTCTTGTAGTAGGTGAGGGCTGATGGCCAGTCATAGCGGTGATCTCGTTATCGAGGATTATCGTAATCATGGGTGTCCTATGCCATACGGCGTTCACCAGCGGGGGTATGCCTGTATGAAAGAATGTTGAGTCACCGATTATGGCGAGTATGACGGAGTCAAGTACGTGCGCGAATCCATTAGCAGTCCCTATACTTCCGCCCATATTGATAATTACGTCCTGGAGATTATATGGTGGGTTATGAGCTAACGCGTAACACCCTATGTCGCCAGCAGCTACGTAGTTTAGTTTTCTCCTGTCGAGATACCTTCTTATGGCATAGAAGAGCGGGCGGTATGGGCACCCCGGGCAGAATGTTGGCGGGCGTGGGGGTACCGGTAGGGCTTCCCTCGCACTACTTGTTGCCAGTACTGTTGGTTTTCTGCCCTCAGTAAATGACTTTAACGCACTATATACTCGCTCGTGACTCATCTCGTAGGGAAGCCCGATAAGGTCCTTCCCATGCAGCTCTATAGTAATTCCCTCCTCGTAAAGTGTGGCTTTTACTTCCTTCTCAACAACAGGTTCTAGCTCCTCCACAATCAGGACTTTCTCGACACCTTCTAGGGCTTTAAGGAGCAGTTTCCTAGGAATAGGGTACGGTGTACTGAGCTTTAGTATTTTCCAACCGTCGCCTACTTTCCCAGATGCAATTATTTCCTTCACATACGCGTACGCTATTCCTGACGCTACTACTAAGTTCTTTCCGTCACCCTCTATTCTATTAAACGGAACGACGTTAACTTCATCCATGATCTTCTTCCATCTTGTTAGCATTGCTTCCCGATCTTTCCTAGCGTTCGACGGCGTGAGTACGTATTCCTTTCTCCTGGTGAACTCACCGCGCGTGATTAACCTTGGTATCGCTCCTAAGGTAACTGGGCCGCGCGTGTGGCTTAGGCGGGTAGTCGTTCTTAGGATTACTGGGTGCCTTACTTTTGAGCTGAACTCAAAAGCAAATTTACATAATTCCTTTGCCTCCCCAGGGTCCGAGGGTTCAAACACGGGTATATAGGCGTGCACACCATACAACCTATTGTCCTGTTCATTCTGGCTACTCCACATACTCGGGTCATCGGCAGTTACTATCACGAAACTCTCCCTTACACCCGTATATGCCGAACTCATCAGCGGATCCGCAGCTACGTTGAGTCCCACGTGCTTCATCGCGACAAGCGACTTAACACCCGAAATAGCTGCAGCGTAAGACACTTCAAACGCCACTTTCTCGTTGACGCTCCACTCGACGTAAATTCCCAGCTTGTCCTTTACCTTAAGAAGGGATTCCACGATCTCGGAGGAAGGGGTTCCTGGATACGCGGCCGCTAAGCCCATGCCTCCTTCAAGAGCTCCTCTGGCTATTGCTTCATTTCCTAGCATTAATATAGAGCCTTCTTTCAACATAATAGTGTCTTCAAACCTCATTTCGATATAACCAAATATATTTCGCGATTAACCAAATTATTTTTAATGTTATACTGATTTATGAAGAAATTTATGGAGATTTATACTGTTTAAGCAATTCATTCTTTCTCTATCTCCTCGAAGCAGCAATGAGTAATCCTTCGAATACCGGTGAGGGGTTGAGGGGCCTACTCTTAAATTCTGGATGCGCTTGTGTGCCTATGTAGAACTTAGAATCCTTAAGCTCCATTATTTCAGCTATGCAATCATTGCTAGTGCCGCTTACTATGAATCCGTGGTCTTGGAACTCATCAATGTAATCTGGGTTGACTTGATACCTATGGCGGTGCCTCTCAAGCACTATTTCTGCGCCACCATAGATCTTGTACGCTAGCGTACCTGGAACTAACTTTATGGGTCTTGCGCCAAGGCGCATGGTACCGCCTAGTACCTCAACGTTTCTCTGGAAGTCCATTAAGTCTACTACTGGGTGGGGAGTGTTAGGATCTATCTCAGTGCTGTTCGCGTCCTTATATCCTAAAACATTCCTAGCGAACTCAACAACCATTACCTGTAGCCCGAAGCATATTCCGAGCACAGGTTTGCCCGATTCTCTTAGTTCCCTTACAGCCTCTATCTTGCCCATCAGTCCTCTCTTACCGAAACCTGGTAGTACTACAGCGCAGTCTATGTCTTCAGGGATTTCTTTAGGGTCTATGTGGCCCCGCTCTATGTCTGTGGCCTCAAACCATTTTAGAATGGGCTTTAAGTTTAGCTTTGCGGAGGCGTGTTTCAAGGCTTCAATGATGCTTAGGTAGCTGTCCCTTAACTTAGTGTATTTACCTATCATTCCTATTCTTACGGGTTCAGATGCGGTCTTAATTCTCTCTACGAACTCTTTCCAAGCGGTTAGATCCGGCTTATTTAACTTGATCCGTAGCTTGTCGCTAATTACATCAAGTATTTTCTGCTTATGTAGGACTAGAGGCACTTCATACACAGTCTCAACGTCGGGATCGCTGAATATCGCCCTCTCAGGTACGTTCCCGAAAAGCGATAACTTCCTGCGAGCCTCAGCGTTGAGGTGTGTGGGTGATCTAGCGATGAGGATATCTGGCTGAATACCTATTCGGCGTAATTCTTGGATGCTGTGTTGGGCAGGTTTGGTCTTCAGTTCACCCGTAGTGGTTAACTTGGGTACCAGGACTACGTGAGCGAAGAGCGTGTTAGTTTCTCCTAACTCTAGCCTTAATTGCCTGGCGGCTTCTAGGAAGGGTAATCCTTCAATGTCGCCTACGGTGCCCCCGATCTCAACTATGGCGACGTCGGTTTCCTGCTCCCTTGCTACGTCAAGGATTTCTTTCTTGATCTCGTCGGTGACATGTGGTATTATCTGGACGGTTTGACCTAGGTATTCACCTTTCCGTTCCTTCCTTATTACGGTGGAGTAAACCTTTCCCGTCGTTATGTTGTTCTTCTTGCTTAGGTTGATGTTGAGGAATCTTTCGTAGTGCCCTAAGTCGAGGTCAGTTTCCCCACCATCCTCTGTTACGAATACTTCTCCATGCATGTAAGGATTCATGGTTCCTGCATCAACGTTAACATAAGGGTCGATCTTTATTGCCGTAACAGATAGCCCCGAGGCTTTAAGCAATAATCCTAGAGAGGCTGTTACGACCCCTTTGCCAAGCCCCGAAAGCACACCCCCCGTAACGAATATTAGCTTAAGCGCCATCAGCACCACGTCGTTGATTCTGTTATCTGGGGTTATGAGTTTAGTGTATGCTTAAGCTCCCTATATTTCCTAGAAAAACCTAAAGGATCTTTCAAGACCTGAGGAACGTACTTCAATATATTTAGCGGTGATGCCTTACCCTCCTGCATGTAAGCGTACTCACCGGCAATAGCATTTGTGAACGCGGCTACGCAGGCAGCCCTAAAGGGATCCTTAGTCCTAACTAAGGCAGTCGCCAATATACCGGCCAGCACATCCCCGGTGCCACCGCAGCTCATGTCTTGGTGGCCGACACCAATCCTTAACTTATAGTTTCCTGTCGGTGTTGCAATAACGTCCACCGGTCCCTTCAGAAGAACGTTTGCCCTATATTTCCTAGAGATTTCCAGGGCTATGGCAACCCTTTCATTAATACTATGAGGATGAAGGCTTCTTTGTAGCAGTGCTGTCGCTTCACCTAGGTGAGGCGTAAGCACTAAGGTCACGTCTTCAGGTACATTAATGCTAGGTAATACTTTTAGTGCATCAGCATCAAGCACTAAGGGTATGCTTAACTCGCTGGCAAGTTTTAGTAGGTTCTCAACGAAGCCTGCCGTCCCGTCATGAAGGCCTAATCCCGGCCCAGCAACTATCACATCGACCTTACGTATGAAGCCCTGCTTCTTCAGAATGTTCACGTGATCCGCGTTTAAGTGATCTCCCTTAAGTGGTACCCCTAGAATCTCAGGACTGAATCTGTGGCTTAGTACTTCCTCAAGTGATGCGAGGAACACTAAGTCGGCGCCCGCGTACCACGCCCCAAGCGCTGTTAGCCATGGTGCTCCCACAAACTCTTTTGAGCCAGTGAATACGAGAACGCGCCCTCCATCACCTTTCTTTGCGTTACGCTCCTTAGGTTTAAACCATACAGCGACATCCCCCGGCCCTACAGCCTCAAAGGCATTCTTCGGCGTGCCTATGTTGACAACTACTAACTTACCCACGTACTCTGTGGCTTTAAGGAGTCCAGGCTTTACTGCCGCCATTGTTACTGTTATGTCAGCCTTAACAGCATCCCCAGGTACCTCCCCGGTATCTGGGTTGACGCCGGAGGGTACATCTATCGATATCTTCAAGCCCTGTGACGAATTAATTGATCTTATGGCGTAAGCAACATCCCCGCGGGGTGCGCCACGAACGCCTGTCCCCAGTAATCCGTCAATAATCACGTCCTCAGAGAACTGCTGTCCTAAGGAGTAACGGGTGATTCTAACTCCCCTAAGGTTTTTGAGTACCTCGAAATTAGCCGCGGCGTCCTCATTCCTAATCACTTTGCTGGTTAAGTACACGTTAACCTGAAATCCATGATTCAGTAAATGCCTCGCGGCAACGAAAGCATCACCCGCCTTCCCACCAGAACCAGCCACCACCGCAACAGTGTGAGGCCCCTCCCCTACAGCGTCAACTATCACGCGAGCTACTCCAGCTCCTGCATTTTCCATCAGAAGCCTTGTTGGAACACCCCAGAACTCCGAATTTAGATCTGTAGCCCTCACCTCGGCGACCGTCAAAACACGCGGGTGCATTCAGTATCCCCGCTTTCCTTATGAGGTAGAGGTCTTATAAGGTGCCTTCAAGTAACAACCTTCACACAGGTATTTAGGATGATCATCAAGGGTATGTGCCCTAACTGTGGAGGGCCAATAACGGAGAAGAGGTTGCTTGCTGGGCTACCCTGCAATAGGTGCTTGCCGGAGAGAGAGGCTAAACGCGTAAAGACCTTGGGATTAAGGAAGGTAATCACCGATCTAGGGCGTGTAAAGGGACTAATAGACGCGTTCCTCCTTGAGGACGAGTTAAGGGACTTTGAAGAGTTCTTCAATAAACTAACGGGGAAGAAGTTCTGGAGCATACAATTGGCGTGGGCCAGAAGGATGCTAGCGGGAGAGTCCTTTGCACTAATTGCGCCGACGGGTGTCGGGAAAACCACGCTTCTCCAGGTCTATGCGATCTTCAAGGCACATAAAGGTGAGAGGGTTCTGTACATAGTGCCTACTAGGGAGCTAATGAAGCAAGTAGTATCTTCCCTGAAATCACTTGGTGAAGGACTGGGCGTAATGGTATTCGATTCAACGACCTTCAAGAAGAGTGAACAGAACAACGCTGGTAAACGTGTGGATGTGCTGACACACGCATTCCTCTTCCGCAATAAGGACCTATTTCAGGATATTAGGTATGGGCTAGTGATTGTGGATGACTTCGACGCGCTACTGAAGTCGTCCTCTCTAATAGACCTAATACTAAAAACACTAGGTATAGGGGAGAGAGCAATAGAACTAGCTCGTAAGATAGTCGCGCTTAAGTCCGAGCTATTCTTCTACAAATATGCTGGTAACGAGGAGCGTGCCGAGGAGGTTAGTAAGAAGCTCTATGATGTTGAGTTAGAACTAGCGGCAGTGTTGGATGTGAGTAGTGTAGGGCAGTTATTAATAGCGAGCGCCACAGGCAGGGCGAAGGGAACTAGGATAAAGGTCCTCCGGGAGTTACTGGGTTTTGAAGTTGGATCGATAATGGATTACTTACGTAATATCGTTGAGGTAATTACGCCCTACGACGAGGGCAAGTTAGTTAAGGTACTTAAGGAGCTGGAGGGAGGCACACTAGTATTCGTGAGTAAGGAGATCGGTGTAAGTGGTGCTAAGAAGCTTGTGAGTACCTTAGTAAAACATGGAATTAAGGCATCACTCGCGACATCGAGGAAAGCACTAGAGCTACTGAAGAGCGGGGAGGCCGAAGTACTTGTCGGTGTCGCAACATACTACGGAATACTAACTAGAGGAATAGATGAACCGCTACTAATATACAATACAGTATTTATTGGTGTCCCTAAGTTCGAGTTCGACTTACGATCAATGCTAGAAAATCCCAGATCCTTCGTGAGAACACTCATTGAGGCGTCAAGGAGGGGATTCATGCTTAGTGAGGAAGAGAAGGAGCTCGTGAGGATCTTAACTAAGTTAAGCCCAGGGAAGATCAAGGTGCTGCAGGCAGGGATAAAAGGGTATATTGAGTTGGAGGGATTCCTAGCAGAGATTAAGGAGAGGATTCAACGCACCATACCTAAGTTAATGAAGTTCATCTCCACATACATAAGGGAACACGGGAAATTCGTCAGTGAGTCCTACGTCATCATTAGCAAGAGGGGTAAGCTCGTTGTCAGAATACCTGATGTAATGACGTATATACAAGCATCTGGTAGGTGTAGCAGGTTATTCAGGGGTAGGATGACATTAGGACTGTCAATAATATTTTACCTTGACGAGGACATTCTCAATATATTTCAGAAGAAGTTACGGAACTATGTTGCCTCCTACAACCCGATCCCATTAGAGGATGCTGACCTTAATGAGATAAAGAGAAAGCAGAAGGAATCAAGGAGCGGTGCCAGTGAGGGCATGGATGTAAATAAGATTAAGTCGGTGTTAATAGTCGTTGAGTCACCTACTAAAGCAAGGACTATTTCCAAGATGTTCGGTAGGCCTGGACGAAGGTACCTAGGGGAATACGTTGCGTATGAGACCGTGATTACGCTAAACGATAAGGTTTATGTAGCGACGATAGCCCCAACTCTAGGTCACATACTTGACCTACAGATAAACGGCGGACTCCACGGCATAAGGAAAGCCCAGACAGGTTTGACACCTGTGTATTCGACAATTAAAAGATGCGCTGACTGCGGTTACCAAACCACGGATGAAATAGATAAGTGCCCTAGGTGTGGCTCTACGAGGATACGTGATAGCAAGAAGATCGTGGATGCGCTCAGAAAGCTTGCAAGGGAGGCTGACATGGTGTTCCTTGCTACGGATCCCGACGATGAGGGAGAGAAAATCTCTTACGATGTGTACTTACTGCTTCGCCCGTACGTTAACGTGTTTAGACGCATAGAGTTCCACGAAGTGACTAGGCAGGGCTTCCTCAAAGCTCTACTGAACCCGAGGGACATAGACCTAAGGAGAGTTGATGCCCAGATCGTAAGGAGGGTTGACGATAGGTTAATAGGTTTCGAGCTAAGCGCGGTCCTCAAGGAGAGGCTGGACAGGTACTGGCTCGGCGGAGGAAGGGTGCAGACACCTGTCCTCAAGTGGGTAGTAGACCGATATAGGCAGTACATTGACTCAAAAGGATACCTACTGATAATCACGCTGCCAGAGAGACTACGCATTAAGTACTTCACGAAAGACAGGGATGTAGCGGAAAGAATTCTTCGTCACGTTGCATCTGAAGGGGTAACCCTAGAATTAATCGAGGAGTACGAGAAGGAGCAGAACCCACGACCGCCATATACTACTGACACGCTACTCTTTGATGGGGTAAGGGTACTTAAGCTAAGCCCAGGTAAGGTAATGAAGATTGCACAGAACCTCTTCGAGCTTGGTTATATAACTTATCATAGAACTGATAGTACCCATGTCTCTGCTACGGGAATCGAGATTGCGAAGGAGTACTTAATTAAAGAAGGGTACGGCTCTGACATACGTCCTAGATCCTGGGGAGGTGAAGGAACGCATGAGTGTATAAGGCCGACTAAGCCCCTGAAGAGTCTTGACGAGGTCGAAGACCTAGGGTTCATGTCGTTCAGTAACTTAACGTGGTACCATAAGAAACTGTATGAGCTAATATTCCGCAGATTCATAGCTTCGCAAATGACCCCAGCAAAGCTACGTGTCCGTAAGTTCAGGGTAATGCTTGGTGACATGGAACTCCACGTGGAAGTGCCTGTTGAAATAATCGAAGAGGGCTTCATGAAAGTACTTCCGGAAAGAATCTACGAGTACCTCGCACAAGGAAAAGTATTCAGGTTTAGCGAGAACATAGAGTCCAAAGTAGTACGGGCATCAGAGATATCACTCTATACGGCGTCAGACGTAATCAGGATAATGAAGGAGAAGAGAATAGGGAGACCTAGCACGTATGCAAAGGCAGTTGAGAATAACATGCGCCATGGTTACGTCATAGCCTCCAAGAAGAGACTGTACTTAATACCTACGAAACTTGGCATGGAGGTTGCAGACCTAGTAAGTAGATATTACCCAGAGTTAAGCGATGTAAAAGCTACAAGGGAGTTAGAGGCGTTACTGGATCTAGTAAGGGAGGGTAAGATAAGCAGGAAGAGCGCCCTAATCCTACTGCTGAGTGATGTTGTACGGATTAGGGTGGGCCGCGAACTCATGATGGCCTCAGAAGAGTTGCCGGCAGTATCGGAAGCTCAGACACACGTGGAGGCACTGTAATACGGAACAGAAAACGTTCGATGATATTCACTAATAGATTCTCTCTATTAGTATCTCAATAAACGACACTATCCTGCCCCTAACCTCATTGCTTCCTATTCGAACATCCACAAGCTTTAGGGCGTCACCCATACGCTCCTTTAGGGCATTATACAGCGCCACAGCTTTAGAGATGTTATTGCCTCTCCCACGTATCAACACTTGCCGATATCCTTGGTTGAATAGTATTGCTGCCGAGACAATGTAATCCCCTAAAGGCCTATTACCAACGCTTATCTCACCGCGCTCGCTCATAAATAACCCCCAAGTATTTTAATGAATAGCTTTAAAAGTCGTGGCCTGCCCAGTACGGGGAACTCACCTAAAACTTAAATTAGGAGGCATTAGGTTAGACTGTAGGTGTGGACTATGGCAATCCAGAGAAGCGAGAGTCCCTTAAGGACCCTGAGGTCGTCCGTCAATAAGGACGTATTAGTTAAGATTAAGGACGGGAACTCGTATTACGGTAGGCTAATAATGACTGACCCCACAATGAATGTAGTCATGACTGATTGCGAGGAAATCTCTGATGAGGGGGGAGAGCCCATAGCTAGGTATGGCACCGTGTTAATCAGAGGAAGTCAGATCCTCTACATAATCGTTGACTATCGTAAGCAGTAACCCTGCCGATTTTATTCGTCATTGCTATGTGGTGCTGCTTATAGTTCAACGGTAGCGTTAAGTAGTTTCATCAGAAATAAGGAAAGCTTTAATTTCATACGTCCCTCCTCTGAAATTAGGTATGTAAAATGCAGGGGAGAAACATACGTGTGGAGGCCGTTTCCTGGACGCCGGTCGAGGAGCAGATGGTAGAGCTTGTTGAAAGGAAGGGTATTGGACATCCAGACTACATAGCGGATGCGGCTTCTGAGGTGTCTAGCGTTATTCTCTCAAAATACTATCTTGAGCACTACGGATACATCCTTCACCACAACCTCGATAAGGTTCTGCTTGTCGGGGGTCAGGCAAGGCCTGTCTTCGGTGGCGGAGAAATCCTTCACCCGATATACATAATAGTCGCTGGCAGGGCAACGGAATACGTCATTAGCAGGGATGGTGGAATAGAAAGAATTCCGGTCGGGACACTTGTTATCGGGGCCGTCAAGAGCTGGATAAAGAAGAACTTCCGTTTCCTTGACCCGGAGCGTCACGTTATAGTAGATTACATGATAAGGAGCGGGAGTTCAGACCTTGTAGGAGTCTACGAGCTAGGCAAGAAGACCAAGCCATTAGCTAATGATACAAGCTTTGGCGTAAGTTTCGCCCCGCTCTCAACGCTGGAGACTTTAGTCCTAAAGACCGAGCGCTTCCTTAACTCTAGAGAATTCAAGGAAAAGCTACCTGAGGTTGGGGAAGACATTAAGGTTATGGGGCTAAGGACAGGGAAGAAGATAACGTTAACGATTGCGGCAGCCATGATATCTTCGTTAATACCTGACATGGATCATTACCTGTCGGTAAAGGAGGAGGTTCTAAACAAGGTGAGTGATCTAGCATCTAAGATAGCGCCTGACTACGAAGTCGAGGTTCAGGTTAATACGGCGGATAAGCCTGACAAGGGGATAGCCTACATAACCGTGACGGGAACGTCGGCAGAGCACGGGGATGATGGAATGACGGGCAGGGGCAATAGGGCTAACGGACTAATAACTCCCCTAAGACCCATGAGTCTTGAGGCAACAGCAGGGAAGAATCCCGTCAGTCACGTTGGTAAGATATACAACGTATTAGCTATGAGGATAGCCAACAGAATAGCCAGTGAGATTCCGAAAGTTCGTGAGGTTTATGTAGAGATACTCTCAAGAATAGGTTACCCAATAGACTTGCCTCAAGTAGCGGTGGCGAAGATACTTCCGGAAGATCCTGCATCATTCCTCTCTATGAAGTCGGATGCGGAATCAATAATTAACGAGGAACTTGAGAATATAACGAAGCTAACGGATCTTATAGTTAACGGGCAAGCAATGCTATTTTAGAAGTCGGCACTTCCAGCCGTCAGTGATGAGTGAAACCGGGTCTGATATCTTAGGTAAAGTGATGAGGGGTCGGTGGCTGAGATTTTTAGTTCATTACACCCTTCATTAAAGGGTTGAGGAATGGAGTTAGCTCTGCTCTATAGGGGCTTAGACAAGGATTGTTTCACCGTCCTCAAAGTCCTAGATTCGATGCTAAGTAAGTACGAATATGTCCCCTTAGAGGTAATAGAAAGGAGGAGCAAGCTACCGCCTAAGGTTCTGGCACGTGTGTTGACTAGGCTAAACAAGATAAAAGCAATAATACGGACGTTAACCCCTAAGACGGGCTACCGCCTTACCTACATAGGTCTAGATCTACTGGCCCTTCATTCTCTTAGTAACGCCGGGGTGATAGCGTATCTCGGGACAAAGGTCGGTACTGGAAAAGAAAGTGAGATATACATTGCCAAGAACCCTGAAGGGCAATTACTCGCTGTGAAGTTTTATAAGATAGGGCGCGTTAGCTTCCAGAAAGTAAAGAGGGTGCGATCATACCTAGTAGATGAGACCAATTGGATGATCAGATCTAAAGTCACTGCTGAAAGAGAGTATAAAGCATTGAGAGATCTAATTAAATTCACACCATATGTCCCTAAGACCTACGGGTGGAATAGACATGCAGTAGTGTTAAGCTACATAAGTGGGATCGAACTTTACCGCTACAAGGTAGCAATTGACCCTGAGGGACTCCTTGAAAAGATACTAAGCACTTTGAGGGAAGCCTACCTCCATGTGGGCATAGTTCACGGTGACTTAAGTGAATACAACATAGTTGTCTCCATAGAAGGTGATGATGAGGTACCCTACATAATTGACTGGCCACAATACGTTTACAGAGACGACCCGAATCACGAGGCTCTTCTCCGCAGAGACGTGGAATACGTGCTCAAGTTCTTTAAGCGCCGTTACCGAGTCAACATTGATGTCGAGAGGGCCATCAAGTACGTCCGGGGAGAAGCAGAGAAGCTGTGGGCATGAGCGGACATACGTAGGCGTAGACATAGTTAAGAGTGGCGGCAAAGCCCTTAACAAGTACGTCTACGCTATAGCGCTAGTTAAGAACGGCCGAGTGCTTAAGGTAGATAGAGGCAACCTTGGCCGGTTAGTGAGGTACCTGTGGGATTACAGACCCGCAACGCTTGCAACGGACAACATCCTTGAATTAGGGGGCTCCAAAAGGAACTTAGTTCGAATACTGAAGCTCGTACCACCGGACACGGAGTTCATTCAGGTAACGTTAGAAGGGCAGACCCTCATGAACTTAAGACGTGTAGCCAGCATAGCGGGCATGGAACTCGATAAAGGTAAGCTGAACCCCGCCAAGACAGCAGTCCTCGTTGCAACCCTAGCATGGAGTGGGTACGGAGAAAGACTAGACGTTTACGAAAGGAAGGTCAGGATAAACGTATTCAAGGGTAGGTCTGGTCATGCGGGAGGCTCGCGCGCGGGCAAATTCCAGAGAAATCTTCGGGGAGCCGTAGCGCGAATGGTTAAGAAGCTTAGGGAGGAATTAGAGCGCCGCGGATTCGATTACGACGTAATGATTCGCCGTAGTAAGGGAGGGGTTGAACAGGCCGTATTTACCGTATATGCATCGAGGGAAGAGCTATTCGGTGTTGTAAAGAGAGTTAAAGGCTACGATGTTGAAGTGAGGATAAAACCTGTCATAAGTAGGAAGTTCCTCAAGTTAGTCGCGCCGCAGGAGATCCCTAAGAAGTACCTCATAGTTGGTTACGATCCTGGAATGCAGGTCGGCCTAGCTGTAATAGACTTAGACATGAAGCCCCACCTAATAACATCCGGGCGTGAGCTTGATCGAGGGGAGATACTCTCGAAACTCACGAGTATAGGCATACCTGTTATAGTAGCTACCGATAAGAACCCACCACCCGAGATGGTCAGAAAACTTGCGGCGATGTTGAACGCCCAGCTATTCGTGCCTCCACGGTCACTCTCTACAAGCGAGAAGGAAATACTGGTGTCAGAGTACAGCCGCTCGTACAGTGTGGCGGTCAAGAATACACATGAGCGTGACGCACTTTCCGCGGCGTTGAAGGCATATAGGTTCTACCAAGATAAGCTGGACAAGCTGGTGAAGAAAATCAGGAGTATGGGGCTCTCCGTAAAGAATCTACAGAAATATAAGGTACGAATACTGATGAATGAGCCCCTAAGCGCGATAATCGAGGATATAATTAACGACTATATTAAGCCAGTCGATTCCTCAGTAACTTCATTAAGAAAGCAAGCCCCGCTAACGTTGCCACATCAAGCTCACGAGATCTCTAAATATACTGAGAAGATCAGAGAGCTTGAACGACGTGTGGATGAATTGCTTCGAGAGCGTGAAATTCTGAAGAGTAAGGTTAGAGATTCTGAAGTCCGCATTAAGGAACTAGAGCATAGTGTGCGAACGTTAACGGAATCCATGAACGAAAAAATTGCTAGGGATAGGAAGGTTAGCGAGCTCCTGACAAGGCTCAAGAATGCCTCGCAGAGAATTGAGGAACTAGAGCACAAAGTGCTTAGTTTGAAGGAAAGATTAACCTCCGTGGGTAAAGTTCTTGAACGCGTATTCGCGGGCGAATTAACGCTCCTACCGCGCTACGGAGTCAAGTACGTAGTGAGTGATGACAAGTTAAGGGCAGTGTTCGTTAACGATCCGCGTCAAATATTTTCGGTCGGTACTGTAGGTAACCTAGCCTCGAGGGAAGTTGTATTGCCGCCGGGTCATGAGAAAGACTCCAAACTCCTCGTAAAGGAGTACCTAATACCAGCAACAACAGCCCGGGAAGTATGGGACGTGAGTCCAAGCTTAGTCGCTGTGGACTCCGAGACACTTAGCAGATTGCGCGCGGCTGAGGAGGAGGTCGCGAGAATTAAGGAAGAGATGATGAGACAAAGGGAGCTAACCTATGCAGATCTGGAAGCCATCTTGAAAGAATATCGGGAGTCCCGCCTATCAACCTCACTGAATGCGTCCAAGGTAAAGCACCTTGAAGGTTATGTAAGAGAGCACGATTGAGAGGGTCAGCGGCAATACCCAGCTAAGCATAATGTACGTCGCTACCCTACGCCTACTTATCAACCTGAGCCTCATAGCTAGTGCTGTCCCCAACATGCCGGAAAATATTGAGATAGACATTGGGAGCGGTATGGAGAACTGAGTACCTATCTCGGTCAGTATTAAAGTTGAAACGTAGGGAGCTACTGAGCTAGTGTACCTTAATCCATAGAATCCGGAACCCAGCTTAGTAACTCCGCGTCGACCTTGAATCACCAGAACACCTACAACTATACCGGATATCGTGAGTGCCATGGTGAGCAAGTCACCCGCACTCTGACCAGCAAACGCAACTACAAAGCCTATGGTGTTCGCACCCAGGGTGTAGGCAGTGATAAACACCATTACTATGCTCGCAAGCTTAAGTGCAAGTAAATTACTGATTACCCCTGTTTTCCGTGAAGCTACAAGCTTAACGAAGAGAAAGGCTACTATAACAGACGATAGGAAAGTCACGCACCAGAAACCCAGTATCTTAAGGATATCACCCGTCGCTTCGAAACCATATGTGAGCAAGTAACCTATGTAAATACCAACAAAGACCTGCGTTATGGACGTGACGAAGCCGCTGACCGTGAGCATCACCAGTATGGTTATTGCCAGAATGAATGATACTTCTATAGCGTTCCTCGGGAGGCTCACTCCCCCCAAGAACTTCCAACCCTCGAGCAAGTACCCTAAGCTAAGGCCAGCTATTGCTAAAGCGGAGATCGTGGTTCGCCTCAATATCCTAGAACCTGCGGCTGGCCCAGCAATGACACCCATATTATTTCCAACAGCTATTGCCACGGTTATTAGTAGCAGTACTTGAAGCACCGCCTGCATGGTACTCACCAACTACCGTATCCGTCATGACGCATCGAATTTCACTGGGGGACTTCGCTAGTATCGCATCGAACTAATAACCCTAATCAGTAAATGTGAGGCATCCTCGCACGCATCCACGATAGTATCCAGGCTCTTAATCATCTCAAGCAAGTGGTTAAAGGTTATGGCGTTTATCTCAGGACCTAAGCTATATAGTTTATCTAGGATAGCGTTCTTCATCTCATCGACCCTATCCTCATAAACGTCAATTATGTCATCTAGCTCCTGGAGCTTATTAAAGTCCTCGAGAGCAATTTCTAACTCCTTCTCAAGTGTTTCTAGAGCCTTAGTTGCAATTACAGTTACCTTGAGTATCTCCTTGTACATGCTTCTCGCGTGTTCTGTTCTGTATATTCCGGTTCTAAAGGCCCTGCCGTACTCCATCGCTATGAAGTATGTTAGGTCAAGTATGTCATCTATCCTGTCTATTAGGAACTCTATATCACCCAAGAGCGCCACAGGCACCGCACCATGGGTCACCATTTCCGTTAGTTCAGCCGCTATTTTATCGCCATGTTTTTCGTAAGTTATTACTTCGACTATCAGGGACTCCATCTCATGATCTTTTATGTCGCCCTTAAGTAATTTCTCCACAATCAGCATAGACTTTAACGAGAGATCCACATGCTTCGCTAGCTTACTGAACAATTCCTCCTCGCCGGATAACAGTAGCTTCTTGAATAGCTTCATTTCGCCACACCACGCGGTAAAGTATATTGCCTCCTCAATTTATAAAGACGCTAGGGGCCACGCATGGGGAAGCGCCGTAGGAAGTTAATGTTTAAGAAAGAGTACGGGGAGGGCATAGTTAAGGGGTCGAAGACATCAACGATAAGACTCTCCAGCACCCTCAAGAAGGGAGATGAAGTTGAGATAGTTGCTGGCAGGGTTCGACTAGGGGTTGCTAAGATTGAGGATGTTGAAGTAAAGAAGGTTCGTGAGTTAACAGATGAGGATGCCAGAACCGATGGCTTTAAGAATAGGGAGGAGCTTGTAAAGGCCCTTAAAAGGATTTATGGGAGCAGGATTACAGACAGGACTGAGGTTAAACTCATAAGGTTTCGCATGATTAAAGACGATGAAGAACAGTAATTAACTTAATTTACCTTCATTTCACATTGTAAACCTTATGTATGCTATACTGGACTTAGGGACTATGTACCCCTTATCCTCTACCCTGAATCCTAGTTCGTACTTTGTAACCTTCATTAACTTCCCCTGAAAGCTTAGCCCATTTACTAAGTATACCTCCACATCGCTTCCCACCATGTCAGAATCTATGACTGTGTCCCTCAGCTGCTCGTTGCTGTATCCGTGTAGTTCAGTGGCCTCAGCAACGGCATATAGCATTGCATGTCTAAAGATCACCACTGGTAAGCCCTCTGACCGAACACCTATTTCGTACCTAGCTACCTCATCTATTAATCCCTTGATTGGCTCATCCTTCCCCATAACATAGATAGTTACTTCCCGACCAACGAATCTCGCATCTATCAAGTTCTCTCTGAGAGGCATTTCCTAACGCACCACTAGCTATTCTTAAGTCAACTATAATAAGCTGTGTTGTTTGCATAGGTATTGGGCTATGCCGGAAAAGTCGATGATGAATTGTAGCGGTATGATTAAGTAACTTAATGATTAGGCTGAGCTACTCTGAGACTCTCTTGTACTTCCCTGCCAGTTATCATCAGTGTGAGTGAAGTCATAGTTTCGACGAACTTAAACATGAGTTCAGGGTGATGTTCAGAGAAGTCTGCCGAAATGTTCTTTAGTATTGGGTTGATGCACCCCTCTTCAACTGCACGAATACTGGGTGATGCGCTGTCATTCAAATCATCAAGTATTCCCTTAAAGAACGCGTATGCGTATACGTCCTGACGTAGTATGTTGCTCATGGGATGTGCTATGACACTCTGCCCAACAACTCTGGGTAACGGACTGACCTCCCTCGTTAGCGTTACGTCAGCAAGAAGAGATTGGAGCTGAATCTCGAAAAAGTCACTTAAGGTTAGAGGCGTCAGAACAGCGTCAATTCTGAAACCTATGTTCCGTAGCCACGGTGTAAGGGAGTTTATGATTCCCGGTAAGCTGAAGGGCTTTATTTTCTCTTCCGCCTTAACAGTAAGGTGAATTAAGGGTATCCTTCGTGCTAGCTTTGCACGCATAGCCTGTGATACTGTGTGATCAAAAACAAGAACTAGTACGTGGCCCCCATGCCTCTCCTCGATTAGGTTAATTATCTCTGCTAACACTAGACTCTCTACGATTCTTTCCTTTAAAGCAAGTACAGCAACTAATGCGCCGTGCCTTAACCTTACAGACCTGGAGATCCCTTTCCTAACTCTTTTGACTAAGGACCTACTTAAGCAGTAAGCGCATAACCTCTCTCCCGAGTCCCGTCTACGATATACGGCAGGTCTCCGCTTGCATACGTCACATAGCTTTACGCCAACGTTCAAGAGGACCTTATACCTCCAGGATATCTAGTCGATCCTCCTTCAGCACCATACGTAACTTGTTCTTGAACTCCTCAAATGACGCGTCAGTAAGACCCTGAGCTATTATACTCATTAACTCCATGACGTAGGGATTCAGGTAGTCTGGCCCCTCAATAATTTCCTCCCTTAATGTGTCGAAATACTCCTGCAGGTTCTCGGCACTCACGAGTCTATGTTTCCATAGATACGCAGCGTAGCCACAAAGCAATGCAATGAAGAAGTTAGCGCTATCTATGTCTCCTTTCTCAAGTACCTCCCGCTCATATGATTCTAATACTGACTCAATGCTTGGGAGCATGAAATATTCCCGCCACCCCCTACATGGGAGGGGTAATTAAAGCTTTCGGTTACCCTGTTCCTAAAGTTTATATAGAAGTGGTTCTCCTAGAACTAATGGGTGAGCTCATGACTGCACTCTATGGAGTTCCTGTAGTGATACTGAAGGAGGGAACTCAGAGGACATATGGGCGTGAGGCCCTAAGGAACAACATCATAGCCGCTAGGGCGCTGGCAGAGGTTCTGAAAACCAGCCTAGGCCCTAGAGGTCTAGACAAGATGCTCGTAGATTCATTCGGCGATATCACCGTAACTAATGATGGTGCCACGATAGTTAAGGAGATGGAGGTACAGCACCCAGCCGCTAAACTCCTGGTGGAATCAGCTAAGGCAGTTGATGCTGAGGTTGGTGACGGTACCACATCAGTTGTGGTTCTCGCGGGCGAGTTACTTGGTAAGGCAGAAGCGTTACTCGACCAGAACATACACCCGACAATAATAATTGAGGGCTACAAGAAAGCCATGAACAAAGCCCTAGAGATACTTGATGAGATAGGCACTAAGCTAGAAGTTGGCGATATCGAGACGAAAGAAGGTTACGAGAAGACCAAGAAGTCACTATACCGCGTAGTCTACTCAACCTTAGCGAGCAAGTACTTAGCGACACCGGACTTAATCGATATGATGATTAACATAGCGATCGATGCTGCCCTTCGAGTAGCTGAGAAGAGATCTGACGGAACCTACAATGTCAGGCTTGACAACGTGAAGATCGAGAAGAAGAAGGGTGCGTCCTTAGCTGATACTAAGTTGATTTATGGTATTGTGTTGGATAAGGAGGTTGTGCATCCTGGCATGCCTAGGAGGGTTGAGAACGCTAAGATAGCGCTAATCGACGCACCACTAGAAATAGAGAAACCCGACATAACCGCTAAGATAAACATAACGTCGCCAGAGCAGATCAAGATATTCTTAGACGAGGAAACTAGGATGCTTAAAGAGATGGTTGAGAAGATTGCTGCTACTGGCGCTAACGTCGTGATTTGTCAGAAGGGCATTGACGACGTGGCACAGCACTTCCTAGCAAAGAAAGGAATCCTAGCAGTAAGAAGAGTAAAAAGATCAGACATGGAGAAGCTCAAGCGCGCAACGGGAGGAAGGATAGTTACCAGCATAAGGGACCTATCGCCTGAGGATCTGGGCTACGCAGAACTCGTAGAGGAGCGCCGCGTCGGCAACGATAAGATGGTGTTCATAGAGGGTTGCAGGAACCCGAAGGCCGTGACAATACTGGTGCGCGGCTCAAGTGACATGGTGCTGGACGACACTGAGAGATCCTTCAACGACGCACTACATGCGATCAGGAATGTGCTAAGGGATCCGAAGATTGTGCCGGGCGGTGGAGCGGTGGAGGTCGAGCTAGCGCTAAGGTTAAGGAAGTGGGCTGAAACCGTCGGTGGTAAGGAGCAACTAGCCATACAGGCGTTTGCTGATGCGCTAGAGGAGATAGTGTCCGTCCTAGCACAGACAGCTGGTCTAGACCCGCTGGAGACCGTGATGGAGCTAAGGAGACTCCACAGCGAGGGTAAGCTGAACGCCGGCATCGACGTAATGAACGGCAAAGTAACCGAGGATATAGAGCAGATACACGTAATAGATCCAGTGATTGTGAAGAAACAGGTGATAAAGGCGGCGACTGAGGCAGCAGCAGCGATACTGAAGGTCGACGATATAATAGCCGCCACTCCGCTTAAGAAGGAAGAAGAGAAAGGCAAGAAAGGTGGAGAGGAAGAGGAGACGAGCAAATTCAGCTTTGACTGAAAGCCAAAACGTGTTTTAAAGAGTACATCCGCACACCTCCCATAATGCTTTATTACCCAAACAGGTAGAATCAGGTAGTGTTGAGTATGAAGGAAAAAAGCGCAATTGTTTCCCTAATCAAGCAGGCTGGGATCAGGACAGGCCCCCTCAAACTGACGAGGTACGAAAAGGCTCGGATAGTCGCTGCTAGAGCCTTACAACTTGATCTTGGGGCGATACCGTTAATCGACATCGCTAACTTACCAAAAGATCCTATAGAAATAGCTAAGGAAGAACTAAGGAGAGGGGTTCTACCGATAACTTTAGTCCGTAGGAAACCAAGTGGGGAGGAGGAGCTGATACCTGTCACAAAGTTAATAGAGCTTGAAAGGAAGCTCTTTGGATTTATTGAACTTTAGATAAAATCGACGTATTTTCTAAAAATTGCACCACCAACGAATATCTAGTGCTTTAACATCTGTATCCTGACGAAAAGGCGTAACGGGCAAAGCATACTCATGTATAAGGTGGAGGTCTTGGAGAAGGGGAATGACGTATTTAAGAGATTGAGTGATCTTGAGGCGAAGATCAGCGAGTCATTTGAGTTCACGGAATATGTTCGGGATCCGCGGGGGCGTTATGTTGAATACTTAGTAGATCCCAAACCAGGTGTGGATGTGGAGGAGGGTTTTTCTAGGGTTTATGATGAGGCGGTTAGGCTAGGATATTACGTGATACTTACTAAGACGGGCTCAACGTTAGTGTTGCGTGCCCTCCTCAATCCTAGTGGGCTAAGGGAGCGCAGAAGGACGCTAGCTGTAACTTTATTTATTGCCACGGTGGTCTCCGTAAGTGTTACGGGATATATTCAGACAGTAGCATATAATGACATTGTGTATAGGCTTCATTCCCTAGGAGTGAATGTACCCCCGTTTAACCCTGTCATGGGCGCGCTTGTCTTCACAGCAGCCGTCCTTATTCCGATTCTAGCTCATGAGTTAGGCCATTTCCTTATCGCTAGGAGGACTTCGACACCAGCTACTTTTCCGTTGCCAATACCTGCGCCCATAATCTCGCCCTTAGGAACTTTTGGTGCGATAATACAAATGCGTCACTTGCCGAAGAGATTGAGAGACTTAGCATACCTAGGGATTGCCGGGCCACTTACTGGAGTGATTCTAGCAATAGTGTTCTTTACAATCTCATACGTGACTTCGCCAGCGATTTCTCTAAGTTCAGCTAGCGTTGCGGTGAAGCATGGGCTCCTAGCACCTGTTCAGATCGTACCGCTCTCAACGCTTGCAGTGTCTTTCATGGTAGCGCATTTAACAGCCTCAGGCGAGAAGGTAATTATAATGAATCCTGCCGCATACGCAGCCTTCCTAATACTGCTCATACATTTCGCAAATCTGTTACCTATAGGTCAGCTAGACGGCGGACACGTTTTTAGGTCATTAACTAATGTGAAAGTGCATAGAGCCTTCTCTTTAATATCCACGTTATTGCTTGTCCTTGCGTCTTTCATAGTGTACCAGCTTAGCTGGCTCGGTTTTTTTGCAATCCTAGCGTTCATGCTCACGGGGCTAAGACCTCATTATGGATCAGCGAACATGTTATCGAAATTGAAGAGACGTGATAAATTCTTAGTAGGTCTTACATATGTCGTGCTCTTGGCGCTAACCACCCCCATCCCTGTTCCAGCCTCTCTTTAAGGCTGATTATTATGCCCAACCTCAAACTTAAGCCGGGTTACACATTAGTGATCGCAGAAAAACCTAGGGCAGCATCTAAGATAGCTACAGCCTTAGGACTCAGGAAGAAAGCAACGTTATCAGGCGTTCCGTTCTGGTATGGCTATTTTCAGGGAAGGTACTACGTGGTAGCATCATCAGCTGGCCATCTTTTCTCATTGAAGCCTGAGGGACGCGGATACCCTGTATTCGAGTATCGGTGGGTGCCAAGGTGGGAGGCAGAGAGAGGATCGTCATTTCTAAAGAAGTTCTACTCAGCACTTTCAAGGCTTTTCAAGAACGCCCGTGATTACGTTAATGCGTGCGACTATGATATAGAGGGCTCGGTGATAGGTTACCTAATAATTAAGCACTTCGGAAACACAACACATGCAAAGAGGGCGAAGTTCTCCTCCTTAACTAGGGAGGAGTTACTGACTGCATTTAGGAATCTCTCGTCACTAGATATTGACATGGTGGAAGCCGGGCTCTGTCGCCATGAGCTTGACTGGCTATGGGGAATAAACGTCAGCAGAGCACTTATGGACTTCTACAGGGCTATCTCAGGAAGATTCCTCATACTTAGTGCAGGAAGAGTTCAAACACCAACGCTGGTCGAGGTCCTCAACAGGTACGTGGAGAGGGAGACATTCGTGCCTGACATATCATTTAGCGTTTCAGTAACCGTAAAGATTAATGGTAAGAAGTACAAGCTAGAGAACCTTTTCCCAAGCCCCGTAACTAAAGCGAAAGCTAAGGAAATAGCTCTTAAGGTAAAGAACGCGAAACGCTTGAAAGTACAGAAAGTGGAAAAAACAGTAAGGAAATTAAACCCTCCCCCGCCCTTCAACCTTCCCGACCTACAGATGGAGGCATCGAGGGTCTTCGGGATATCCCCTGCGGAAACATTGAGGATTGCTGAGAACCTGTACTTGGAATCCTTAATAAGTTACCCAAGGACCAATTCACAGAAACTTCCTCCAACACTAGATAACAGACGCATAATAAGGTCGCTGAGCAGGTTGCGAGGCTTGTCAGCATTCTGCGAGAAAATCCTGGCTAAAGATAAGTTAAAGCCTGTGCAAGGGAAGAGGGAGGATCCAGCTCATCCAGCAATATACCCTACAGGTTACCTACCCAGGAAGAAACTGAGAATTAAGGAGTGGAACATCTACGAAATGATCGTAAGGAGGTACCTTGCTACATTCTATGATGTTGCCGAGGTCGCATCGATCCGTTACGTGTTTTCAGCCGAGTCGCTGGGCAACATGTCATTTGCCTTAACAGGGCAGAGAATAGTTAGGCCGGGATGGTTAAGCGTCTACAAGTACGTGAACGTAAAGGAATCCAGCGTCCCTGAATTAAAGGAAGGCGACCATGTCGAGGTGGAACGCGTAAGCGTCGTTCGGACATACTCAAAACCTCCTAGGCTATACACGAAGGCATCACTATTGAGATGGATGGAGTCCGTGGGCATAGGGACGGAGGCTACGAGGGCTGAAATAATAGAGACCCTCTTTCAGAGGGGTTACCTGAAAACAACTAGTGCTGGAATAGTAGTTACGGAGCTAGGGATTAAGGTTGCCTTTATGTTACTTAAGTTATTCAAGGAATTGACGGAGGTTAACTTAACACGTGATTTTGAAGAGAAAATAGAGCGTGTCAGGAAAGGTGAGATAAGTAGGCAGAGAGTCGTGGACGATGCTAAGGAATTCCTGAAGCCTAGATTACTTAAAGTCAAAGAGATGATAGCTTCGAATGATATGAGCGAGTTGAGGAAGCTTGCGGAAGAAGGGTATGATGTTAAATGTGTTGTCTGTGGGAAATATGGGCGTTACGTTGTGGGGGATATTTCCCTGTGTGAGCTTCATTGGCGTGCGTACAGAAATTTAATGATGAAATACAGGATTTGGCGCGAGCGGGCTGGTTCAGATTTTAACGAGTATATAGCGTCGTTGAAGAAGCTTTCGTCCGTAGGCAGATTTTGTAAGGATGTAATAAAGTTACTTTCCGAGGATAGATTTAAGTCCCAAGGTTAGGTAACCCAGCACAGGCACTTTAAATACGTCCCCTCCAATACCTGCGACCTTACCGAGTATCCAGCTGTATGGTATGTCCCCGTCAGGCAATGGGTTATTGTCGCCTTTTATGAAATACATATATTCATTACCTACTTTATCTATCTTCAGTACTCTGTGTATGACTAACTCCCCACCAGGTCGTTTGTATACCACAACGTCACCAACATGGATGTCACTTGGCGATACCTTAACGACCAGTACTAAGTCGCCAGTTTGAAGTAGTGGTTCCATGGATTTACCTTCAACTACAGCAAACATTATGCTTCCAGTCAAGTTAAGGATAAGCATAACGAATATTAACGTAGCCACTATTATCTCGGCAATTAAACCTAAGTTCTTAGGTCTCATTACATTCGCTCCTCTTCATATATGTCAGAGAGATCAACCTCAATTACGGTTCCGCCAGTCCTTTCCTCAGTTTTCTCTTTTTTTCGTCTCTTACGTCTAGTCTTGCCCTTAACTACTTCAACCTCGCCTTCAGGTCCTACCTTTAGTGTCGAGACCTTTCCACGCCATGAATAGCCACACTTAGGACATCTAAAAGAACCCATAACAGTGATTGTTATCCTTCCTTCAGCATCAGGTAATGGCGCTACGAGTTGCCATGTTCGCTCGGGTTGCACGTCTGTTCCGCAGCTGGGGCACTTGACCACGATATCACCACTACATTTTCTTGACTGAGTTTTTAGAGTTTCCGCGTTATGCGGGGGTAACTTTAGGTTGTGTGGTCAGAACCCAGCCTCTAATCATCACTCATCGCTTTTAACCTTCATCATTCCTTTCTGGTAGTAGGGGATGGTAGGGTAAAAACCTTACGTCTTTTAAGTAAGGCGGGCTGGAAGCCTTAAGAGTGGTGGTGATATGGGCATAGAGGTGCTTCAAAACTTGTGGTCCTCAATAGCCTCTGCTAACGTAAATGGTGTGGCTCAGTGGCTTGCAGTGATAGGTTTCGCGTTGATAATAATTGTTGCAGTGGGGTATGGGGTAGCAGGGTCTGTTAAATTAATTAAGATGATCTCATCAATGAGAATAAAGGAATTCTCATTATTGCTGCTGGCGTTGGGTTTCGCTTTGATAGGAATAGCCGTGGTTTTACCTTAAAAACACTTTTTTACCTGCGAAGACAGCCTCGCCGCCTAGATAGTCCTCGATCCTAAGGAGTTCATTATATTTTGCGGTTCTCTCTCCGCGTGCTGGCGCACCTGTCTTTATTAGACCTGTCTCATACGCGACCACTATGTGTGCTATTGTAGTATCTTCGCTCTCCCCTGATCTGTGACTTATCACGGCCTTACCTCCGGAACTCAGTAGGTACCTTATGGTGTCTTCGGCCTCAGTGAACGTACCTACCTGGTTAACTTTTATTATTGCACCGTCGATGTACCCGCCAGCGAAGTACTTCTCGGCAAGATCCTTACGCGTCACTATGATGTCGTCTCCTATGATAATCACCTTCCCAGCAAGCTTCGTTCTTAACTCCTTGAACGGTTCGGGATCATCCTCAGCAAACGGATCCTCTAAGAGTACTAGTGGGTACTCGTCAACCAACGCAACATAATAATCGATTAACTCAGTATTGCTTAGCTTCTTCCCATCTATTTCGTATGTTTGATCACCTCTGTAGAAGTGCGATGCCGCGGCATCCATGGCTAACAGTACTTCATTACCGGGAATGTATCCAGCCCTCCTAATTGCTTCTGAGAGCGCGTTCAGTGCGTCCCTAGTAAGCTCTAGCGGGGGTGCGAATCCGCCCTCATCTCCGACGTTAATTGCGGAGGGACCGTACCTCTCCTTTAGATACGTTTTTAGTGACTTATAGACCTCAACGGCTATGCGTATAGCGTCGCTAAACGTATCCGCACCGGCCGGGACTATCATGAACTCCTGGATACTTAATTTATTGCCTGCATGGGCACCCCCATTAATAACGTTCATTAGAGGTACAGGCAGGGTTCTAGCCCTTCTTCCTCCTAGGAACTCGAAGAGCGGTATTCCAGCAGTATCGGCGGCCGCCTTTATGACCGCTAATGACGTTGCCACACATGCGTTGCCTCCAAGCCTCGATTTATTGGGCGTCCCGTCAACCTCAATTATCTTGCGGTCAACCTCCCTAAAGTCAGAGGAATCCATTCCGAGGATCGCTGGTGCTATATACTTATTGATGGATTCAACGGCCTTAGAGACACCCATCCCTCCATAAGCTTTCCCACCGTCTCGTAGATCCACGGCCTCAAGCTTACCTTTAGAAGCGCCAGCTGGTGCTATAGCCCTACCGTAACCTCCTCCCTCCGTAATCACGAGGGCCTCCACGGTGGGGTTGCCGCGGGAGTCAAGTACTTGTAGCCCTTTCACGTGCACGATGTCATACTCCATTTACTTTCACCGTTGTTTAGGTGTTGGCTTAGTTATTAATTCTGCTTCATTATACTGCTTCAAGCTTCTGCTCTCGACTGGTAAGGGATTACGTCTTGTTGAGTTGTAGGCTTTTTAAGCATAACATAGACTGAGACCTTAAACGTGGTGTGGAGTAATGGTCGTCACTATTGATCAGATTGAAAAGTTCATGGGTCAAAACGTAAAAGATGAGTACGGCAGGATTATGGGTAAGATTCTCACGGCATTTACTGATGTGTCAGGCAATGTTGAATCCATTGAGATTGCCTTAAATGATTTCAGCTTGGAGAGGATAAGCTCTGACAGGATTAAGCTTACTCCTGACGGAGTTATAGTTCTAGCTGAGTGGAAAGTTAAGGCAATAACCACGGAGAACAAGCTTGATAGAGTGAGGAAGAGGATACGGGCTGTTGAGGAACTTTACAGGAAGGGAAGCATACCTGGCCACGCTTACGAGGAAATAAAGACGAAGCTAGAGGCTCAGTTCAAGAGCGTTAAGGATGAGGTTCGGAAGGTAAAGGATCTACTTAGGAAGAGAGCTAACGACCTAGAGGACCAGATAATCAGGCTGGAGAAGGACATATCGAACTTAATGGTACTCTACATGAGCAATGAAGTGAGTGAATCCGCATACAAGGCAGCCATAGACTACCTGAGGGACGCGAAAGCCCGGAACGCAGAGGAGAAGAAAGACGTTGAGAAGCACTTGGATCTAATAACAAAGCTTGAGTCAGAGGCAACCAGTGCGCACAGGCCTGCGCCAATCCACACGCCCGTTAAGGAGTCCAGCGAGCCTGAGGTTCAGCATGAGGGACCGATACAGGTCCAGATAATCGAGGCATAAACAAACCACTAACAAAACCCAACAGGTGAGGGGAGGGTTGGAAGGTGAGTTTTACAATAGGTGAGAAAGGGGGCGGGCTGAGGAGGCTGCTCTTCCTTATTAGATGGGGAGCTAAGAGTAAGGGTGATGCCAGAAGCAAGAGGAACGTGATAGCGGGGCTTATCTCGAGCATCGAAATAGTAAAGACGGACCTGGAGGAGAGCATAACTAGGCTCAAGAAGAGACACGGTCACCTAGTGAAACAGGCAATATCGTCTATGTTAAGGAAGGAGAACGATAGGGCTCTCATATACGCTAACGAAGCAATACAGGTCCGACGCGTAGTAAAGAAACTCCTTGTAGCTGAGAAGGTACTAGAGCAGGTTAAGCTAAGGCTGGAGACTATAGAGAACATAAGTAACTTACCTGGGTCGATGGTTGAGGCAGTTAATCTGCTCATGGCTGCTAAGGACTATGTGCAGGGAGTCATGCCAAGCATGGCGTACAGCTTAGAGAACCTAATTTCCAAAGCAAGAACTGTGGTAGCTGAAACCACGGACGCCGTCGATATAAACGCTGAGGCAGCCATAGAGTACACTCCTGAGGCAAAGAAACTTCTAGAGGACATCGAGAGGATAGCGGAGGAGACCGTAAAGAATCAATTACCCGAAATCCCGTTAGGACTCATGACCCCAGGACAGAGTAAGGGTCTAGAAGTGCGAATTAAAGAGAACGCAATGAAGGTGAGTGCCGCACCAAAGATAAGCGTCAGGAAGCCAAGGCCTGACGAGATAGACAGGGCAGTACTGGAGTATATACTCACACACGGGGGCTTCGTCGATATTGGCGACCTAGCGACTAAATTAGGGGTTGGGAAGCAGGACATAATGTCATCTCTCCACAGGCTAAAGGAACAGAATAAGATAACGTTCTAAACGGCGGGCCTAAAGGGTGGGGGCAATGAGCAGCAACGCATTGCCTTACTTAGAGGATATGGCCCGCCGTTACGCTATCCAAGCGGTAATGCATGATAGGGAGGGAAACTTCGGCGAGGCCGTCAAATACTACAAGAACGCTATAAGGGTATTAACGAAAATAATACAGCTATATCCCGACAATGGTTTAAATGCCATATACAAGGACTGGATAAGGCAGTACAAGAAGAGGATAAAAGATCTCGAAAGCTTGCGCACGACCCTAGTCCCGGCAGGAGGTCCCAAGCCACCAGGAAGTGATGAGGAAGACGTTAATGAGTTAGTGCTTAAGGAGAAGCCTGAAGTCACGTTCAATGACATAGCTGACCTTGAGCATGCCAAGAAGGCGATAAGGGAGGCGATAATATTCCCAACAAAGAGACCAGATCTCTTCCCACCACAGCTCGGATGGCCTAGGGGGATACTGCTCTTTGGACCACCTGGTTGTGGTAAGACGTTACTGGCGGCTGCCGTGGCGAACGAGATAGACGGTGTATTCATGCAAATAGACGCAGCATCCATAATGTCGAAGTGGTTAGGTGAGGCTGAAGGTAAAGTAGCTAAGTTATTTAGGAAAGCTAGGGAGTTGTCGGCTCAAGGGAAGCCAGTCATAATATTCATAGACGAGGTAGATTCGCTCCTAGGAACCTTCAATACTGAGGTGGGTGGGGAAGTCAGGGTTAGGAATCAATTCCTACAGGAGATGGACGGACTGTTGAGTAAGTCAAAGAAGACGTTCATATATGTTATTGCGGCCACGAATAAGCCATGGAAACTTGATAAGGCCTTCATTAGGAGATTTCAAAGGAGAATATATGTTCCACCACCTAATAGAGAAGCTAGGGTTCAGCTACTGAGGTTACTCACCAAGAACATAAAACTAGCGCCTGACGTTGACTTTGAGCTACTAGCCGACATGCTGGAGGGGTACTCGGGGAGTGACATAAGAGACGTCGTCATGGCGGCACACCTCAGGGTAATAACGGAGTTGTTTGAGAAGAACGGAGGAGAGGGGGATCCAAGACCAGTAACGCTGGAGGACTTTAAAGTAGCTCTTGAGAGTATAAAGCCAAGTATCAACAAGGATCTCATTAAGGTATATGAGGCATGGTATGAGAAGTTTAAGGCCGAGTGAGCCCCCACCTAAAATTTAATGAACGCCACACTCACCCCATGAGTGAGAAAGCTCGTTTTTCCCTGTTAAAATCGTTTTAAGGTGGGATGCCGGATCTAAGCTTACTCGTTGTTTCTTTTCAATACTTGGCATGTTTAAGTATTCTGTCTAGTAGCTGATCCTCTGTCGGCGGACCTACGAACTCAACGGATCTATTTATGGCGACAGTAGGTACTGTCATTACATTATACATGTCGGCAATATCAGGGTTCTCGTAAGCCTCTATGGTCTTACTTACTATGGATTTCTTGCCGCTACGATAGGATTCATATGCAAACATGTTCGACAGTAAAGATGCATATGGACAGTAGGGACATGTGGGAGTCACTACAACATCAATGATCATTTTCCTAGAAATTTTTGAGAGCATGGATTTCGTGCGCTCACTAAGACCGGAATCCCCTGTCCCTATTCTGATAATAGTTTCAATGAACCCCCTAACCTCTTCGCCCGCTGGCATACCCACGTATCTTATGTATCCGTCCAATAGTATCACTGTTGGCACCCTATCTACGCCATATTTTGCGAAAATCTCTCTCTTATCTTTGCTATACCTAACTACTTCATGCTTTACTAGAGGTTCTCCACCCTTTCGGGGACTAGCTCTAACTACTAACTCAATTAAGTCAACAGTGTTACCACAATATCTACAGTTTTCAGCTATAAACGTTACTATCCTAACAGGGTTACGTATTTCACTAAGCACATTCTTTAGCTCCTCGATATCGGTCTCACTTAACGGTACCTCAAACATGCTGTCTATGTTATACATTCCTGTTCACCTTAAGGACTTATGTTTGCTGGAGTTATAAATATTAAGTTTAGACTAGTAAAAATTAATTAACAGTAATAGTGACTGTATGTTCAAGTTACGGCGATAAGGAAACTATGAAATTAGTAATCCTTGACCACCACCTCTCTATGGAGGTATCTACTACCATGTATGAGGCTCTGCTATTATAGTATGGAGGACCTAATCTACTAAAAAGAGTAACAACTCTACCTCCGTGATTAAGCTTAAAGCCTCGATCTACCGCCTCATGTCCTCGAATGACAACATTAAACCTAAATGTGTGCAAGAACCACTCTGTGACGGGCTTGCCGAATAAGTACCCAACTCCTCGAGGAGATGGGATTCTGCTGTGGTTAGATTCTATGGGGTCATTCCAGAGGATCTCAGTCATGATCTTGAAATATTCACTATGTGATTTGCCCATGAAATACTCTACTAAGCTAACCTCTTTTTTAAAGGTCTCCGTAGGCAAGCCCCCGTGAAGTGCCACGAAATTATTCCTAACTATAAACACTAATGGAAGACTATCGAAAATTTCTAAGGATTTCTTGTAAACCTCTAAGCCTCTGATATACCCGTACCTAGACCGCAAAACGCTGGGGTAGTCATGTGGGTAAGGTTTTAGGTTCTCGGGTGGTTCGTGATTGCCTCTAAGCAAGATAACTGAGTCGGGAAACTCTCTCTTAAGCATTAGTACGGTCAGGAACGTCTCTACTTGATGATCTCCCCGATCTACGTAGTCCCCGAGGAAGACAAGTGTAAGTTCACCCTTAGCAAGTCTCTCGTGGGATGTTCTTGAGAGTATAATCCTTAACGTACTTAGATCCCCATGTAAGTCTCCGATAATTAAGAAAGGCGTGTTTGGTGGTGCTTCAACGATCCACCGACCGTTGCGGCTTTTTTGTTCAGCCTCAAGCGTTGTCAGCGCTTCCTCTAGGAGCTTCATAACGGAGTTATATTCCGTCGATATTTCTTCAGCCCTCCTGACGACCCAGTCAAGGTTTCTCAAGACTATCGCCCTCCCGGGTGATGTGTTTTCTAAGCGTAAACAATACATGAATAATTAAAACGTTAGGCTTTTATTAATTCGGGATGAACCTCCGGATCCAAAAGATGAAGGAGGTTAGTTCACGTTAAGTACTAGCCAGGAGTGTGACGGAAAGGAATGGGTAACTGGAGCTTAAGAAAAATGAGTTTGACAAAGTTCATGAACGTCATGGAGGGAGTGATTAGTAGTGACTCCCTAGCCACGATATTCGCTATGGCGGATGAGGAATGCACTAGAAGAATTGTGTTGCACTTCAAGGTCTCTGGGTGCGAGCCCTTGAACGAGGCTAGTTTACTTATAACGTACGTTCCATACGCAGACATTGTGGAGCCGTTGCGCTTGGAAATAAGGATTAACCCAGATAAGGTATCGGCACGGGAATTCATGAGTAACCAATATAACGAGCTAGTAAGGCTGGGAGCGCAAGTAGCTATAGATAAGGATGGCGTATATGCTACATTCAAAGTGCAGGAAGGGGAAGACCTAGTAGGATTCATTCGTAGGACTCTGGATCTGGTTTGTGAGGTTTTTAACGATAAGAAAGGTAACAAAGAACCCAACCTAACTTATGATGGTTTCACGCTGGTGAGAGAATGGGTAAATTGTACTTAGTAGGATTAGGGTTATGCCCTGACCTTATTACATTAAGAGGGCTTGAGAAAGTCAGGGAAGCACGTAAAGTATACCTAGATGTCTACACGAGCTCCTTCCCTGGCTCCATAGATGATATTAAGAAGATTGTCGGACGTGACGACATAGCATTAGCTAATCGAAGCATACTCGAAGAACGGAGCTCTGAAATCATACAGGAGCTCGAGTATGGGGATGTCGCGTTACTAGTTATAGGGAACCCTCTACTAGCGACTACCCATGTATCCTTACTTATAGAAGCGAGAAGTAAGGGATATAGCTTTGAGGTTGTGCCCGCACCCGGTATCATACCCAATGCCCTGTTGCTTGCTGGCTTAATGATATATAAGATCGGTAAGCCAGTTACGCTAACATACCCTCGGGAAGGTATCGTTTCAGAGTACCCGTATGACGTCATCAAGGACAACGACTCACGGAATCTCCACACCATACTGTTGCTTGAGATGGACATGGAGAAAGGCATAATGATGACCATACCCGAGGCAGTGAAGCTACTATTCAGATTAGAGAGCATAAGAGGGGAGGGCGTCATTAGCGACGACCGTAAGGCAGTCGCTGTTTCTGCACTGGGTTCTCCTAAGCAACGTATATGTCCACGTAAGCTTAAGGAACTCCTTAACTATGAGGGGGAGGGTCCGCACACACTAATATTAGTATCCCCTAAGCCCCACTTTATGGAGGAGGAGGCGCTCACGGTGATAGGAAATGAGTTCTGCAGAGAACCTTGAGGAAACACTTGCATCAAGGATTAGGATATACCTGAGAATGGTCTCTAAGGCTCTTGAGCAATTAAGTGTTGATTCGTTAAAGCACCATTCGAAAGCTTTAGAAGTTCTGAACCTAGCTAAGTTATATCGTGATGATGCCGAGTACTACTTAAATACTGGCGACCTGCCCACCGCACTAGCATGCATATCGTACGCTGAAGGACTGCTTGACGCCCTAAAGGTTATGGGTTTAGTAAACGTTTCATGGATCCGGGAAAGGCCCAAGAAAGTACTTGTTGCCGGCACCTTCGACATAATACATGCTGGCCATATACGCTTCCTAAGGGAGGCATGGAAACTTGGATTAGTTTACGCTGTGGTTGCCAGGGACAAGAACGTCCAAAAGTTCAAGGGAAGGCTCCCAATAATGCCTGAGAACATGCGGCTGGAGGTAGTGTCCTCCATAAAGTACGTGTATAAGGCACTCCTAGGCGATGACACCGACCTGCTTAAGCCCGTAGAGCGTGTGAGGCCCGACATAATATTCCTGGGCCCGGATCAGCCTATGGACGAGAAGTTCCTAAAAAGGGAGCTCGAGCGAAGAGGCATAAAAGCTGAAGTTAGGAGAATGTCAAGAAGGGAGGGCCCTGAGATCGCGTCAAGCACCTCAATAATAAAGGAGATTCTAAGGAGGTACTGCAACAGCGACGTTACTAGTAAATAACTAAAATAGCCTGTATTATGTAGGTGATAAGTTTAAGCGACGCGTGCCTTAGAACGTAAAATTACCTCTTTCTCCTACCGGTTCTTCTGGCAGCGATGTGGCCTACCTTCCTACCAGGCGGGGCGTTCCTCGATACTGTGGATGGTATTGACACGCTCTGGTGTGAGCCACCGCCGAACTTGTGGCTGACGGCATTCATAGCAACTCCACGCACTTTAGGCCAGATATGTGCTTTGGGCTTCCACTTGTAGTACGCTAGCCCGGCCTTCAACAGAGGCTTCTCAGTGCGTCCAGCGCCTGCAGGGACACCTATAGTAGCCCTAGCTGTGCTAAGTATGTTCTTCTGTCTCCCGCTGGGTAACTGAACTATCGTGTACTTTCCGGACCTACCTAAGATTATGGCGTAGCTACCTGACTGTCTTGCTAGTTTGCCGCCGTCTCCTGGTCTTAACTCTATGTTGTAGACCTTCGTACCCTCAGGGATCTTGCCTAAAGGAAGGGTGTTCCCTACGGCTATTGGTGCGTCGGGTCCTATAGCTACTTTCTGACCTACGTACATGCCCTCCGCTGCAGGCACGTAGTACTCTGTACCGTTCTCTAGCTCTATGCGGGCTAAGGGTACCCACCTACCGGGGTCGTGAACTAACTCAGTTACGACGCCCGTTAACGTGACATCACTTAATGGCGGATACTTAGCCGGCGCTACCCTTAGGTGTCCCCTATTCCTGAACTGTTGACCTCCACGGCCAGCCCTCTGTTGCCTTATCCTCTTACCCATGGGTCACACCCCACCCTGATTAGATTATGCCTAGGCGAGTTGCTACCTCGCTGGCCTTGTACTCCGGGGCGAGCCTGACGTAGGCTTTCTTTTCGCCCTTAGGAGTGATTAGCGTACGGACCTTTTCAACCTTAACGTCGAAGAGCTCCTCGACTGCCCTCTTAATGTCGTGTTTAGTAGCCTTTAAGTCAACTATGAAGGTTAAGGTATTGGCGGTCTCAATGTAACTCAAGGCCTTTTCAGTAGCTACAATCCTCTTTATTACAGTAGCTGGGTCCCTCATGCTGAAATCACCTCAAACTTCTCCCTTATCTTTGATAAGGCTGAAAGGCTATACACGGTTAACCTACCTGGAACTCCACCGGGTGCGAGGTGTAGCACACTTAGGTTGTCGGCAGAGATTACGTCTACACCAGGCAGGTTTCTGAAGGCCTTTACTGCAGGGACATCGTGGCTTGACACGACTATGAGCAAGGATTTGGGAACCTTATACCTCCTCCCCCTCATCTTACCTTTCCCGCTCCTCACCCGCTTCCTTGCTGCGGTCCTTTCAACATCTTCCCAAAGACCTAAGTTCTGCAGCACTTTCTTAGCCTCGGCAGTGCTGCCCACGCTCTCTAAGTCATCCACAACAACCACAGGTAAGGTTTCCACGCTGAACTTATGGCCTCTTGCCCTGACTAGCTCCTCTCTAGACGTTGCGGCAATGGCTGAAGCTATCGCTCTAATGCGTTCCTTCTTGTTTATCTCCTCATGAAGTACCTTCTCAACCCTTGGCGGATGGGCGAGTCTTCCGCCGCGAGTCATTGGAGCTATTACAGCGCGTCCGTTGTCGAGCCTCGGAACCCTTGCGACGCTGTGGTGGATACCCCATGACTCGCCAGCCCTCCTCATGCCGGCTAGGGGGTCTCTGCCCTTAGGCTGGAGCCTTGCTGTGTGGGCAGAATGGAATGCCCTTCTTATTAAGTCCTTCCTCACTGGTAGGCTAAAGACTGAGGGTAGCTCAACTTCCTTAACGGGGGTTCCATCTAGCCCGTAAACAGGTACTCGTTTCCCTGGGTCCTCCCTTAATCCGAGCCACACTATCCTGTACGCCATCACTTACCACCCAGCTCAGATTTTGCTTTCTAAGCTCACATAAATTACCTTAGGTGCTTGTTCGGGCACCCACTTGGGCGGCCTTACGGGCCATCGTAGTACGAGCGGACGTTTGGGCGTTCCTTGCACGCTTCCTCTAACAACGATGTAGTCGGTTCTTAGGAGGCCGTAGTGCGGGAATGCGCTCACTGGCGTGAACTCGCGTAGGATCCTCTCCGCTTCCTCGGCAGGCTTATCGCTTACTATTCTCATAGCTATGATCCTCTTATTGTATTCTGTCCTTCTGTGCATACCCATTTGGCCAGCCTGTGGTACGGGGCTAATCGCGCCAATGCCTGGGCTCCTAGCGCCTATTCTTCTTGATCCTTTCCTCTGTTTGTTCCATTTCGGTAGCTCCTTGACGCCGAACCTTTTCACTACACCCTGGAATCCTTTACCCTTAGTTACTCCTATTACGTCTATGAACTGTCCTTCACGAAACACGTCTGAAATCTTCAAGGGGTTTCCGAGAATGTTTAACGCGTATTGCACTTGATCATCTACGTTTCCTCCACCCACCTTAACCTCTACAATGTCGGGAACCTTCTTACTGAGGCCTCCCGTTAACCGTGGTTGTGATGCCAGAATTAAGGAAACCCTAGCGACGTAGTCCTTGTTATTCTCTAGCTTCTTACGTGCCTTCTCAACGCCCTCTTCATTCACCTTCAATGACTTTATTCTTCGCTTTATCTGTAGCTCCTCCGGGGGCTGTGCCCAGACCTCCGTAAGTGTCCGTAGCCCACCGACGGTTGCTTCATAGAATCTCGCCGCAACAGGGATCATTGGAGGCGTTTCAATTACGGTTACCGGAACGAATACCTCCTTTCCATACGTTGGTGTTCCAGGTCTATCATCAATCATTATTATGTGGGTCATCCCAACCTTGTAACCTAAGAACCCCAGAGGTCTGGGCTCATCGAAGTCCACTTCTGGCCAAGTCTTTACTCTAGGCACAAACTTAGATGCCCTCTTCCTAGGCCTTACCCCTAGGCTACCCCTACGTGGCGCTGAGTGCTTCCGTCGTGCCATACCTCCACACCACTACCTCCAAGTGTCTGCTATCTGGCTTTAAATCCTTAGCTTATAACGCTTTTGAAGGTTGTGTCAGCCTATGTCCCTACATCACCCATCAGAACTCGGCAAATACATCATTCACTTTCACACTTACCTTAATAAGGCGGGTAATAAGCTATGAGAGGAGGTTGGTAAGAATGGGAGGACGCCAGAGAACGACGCTCTTCATGGGTGTTGGCGGAATAAAGGAAGAGAAGAAGAAGGAGCAAGAAAAAGGTAGGCAGAAAGGTAAGGGTAAGAGAAAGAAAAGGTAAATGCACCATAGGTTTTGTTTTTATGTTATTAAGTTAGTAAATCGGCGAGGTATATTAGCAATAGTCTTGGAGTTGGGGTGAATTGAAGGCTTTTGAGTGGCCTCCTCGGAAGCATCCGGTACATGTTGTGGTGGTCATACCCGCATCCAACTTATCAATCCTACCCACACTTCGGGAGAAGACGGAATTCGCGGGTGAGCTCGGGCGTACCTTAGCTATATACAAGGTTAACGACGTCATAGTATACGATGACGAATTTGCTGAGGAAGGTGATGCTGACCTCCTGGCAACCTTGCTGAGCTACTTGCAGGTTCCACCATATCTCCGAAAAAGGATAGTCCCGATAACACCTGAGTTAAGGTACGCAGGGCTTCTGCATCCGCTTAACATTGTTACTCACAATCCCGCCAACAAAGCACCTACTCGTGGCGATCTCAGGGAAGGAGTTGTAGTAGTCTCATGGGGTGCGACAGCCAAGACATTTGTGGGGTCAAAGAACCTTTGCTTTACCGAATCATCTCGGGAACTCAAGCCGGGGGAAAGAATCTTAGTTAGGATCGAGCGTGCTAAGCCTATGAAGTGCCGTGAGGTAAGGCCGGAAGAAATAGAGGAGTATGTGGGTTACAGAGTGTTGAAGGCGGGAGACGACATAGTTGACGCGATAAGGTACTTCAACGGCGTAGTTGTTCTAACGTCTAAACACGGTGAAAGCTTTTCCAAGCAGGGATTAAGGAAAACCCTGCTAAACGAGGCGTTGCGGAGCAAAGGATTGGTTCTGTTATTCGGTAATAGCAAGCTAGACTTTGATGAAATCCTCGGTAAAGAGAGGTTCGCAGCTCTTGAGCCAGTGTGGAGAGTGAACTTCATCCCGGGTCAAGGGGTACTCTCAGTGAGAACTGTTGAGGCTCTGCATGCAGTTTTAGCTCAGATAAATACAGAGCTATGGTCTAGGAAATAGCCTTAAGCGTTGCGCAGGATAAGAGAGGAAAACTAATAAAGCTCGCAAAGTAAAGACGGGTTGGTGCGTAGAGTGGCGCTCGACATTGAGGTACCACCAGAGTGGAAGAAGTTCAGGTATAGGGGGAAGACCCTCGAGGAACTGCTGAATATGCCTATGGATCAGTTACTAGAGTTACTGCCTTCGAGGGCAAGGAGATCACTACTTAGGGAATCCTCCCCTGAGATACAGCAGAGAAGGATGGAGATGGGTATTAAGGAGTCTCCCAGACTAAAGTTGCTTAGGAAGGTCATGGAGGCTAGGGAACTACTAAAGCAGGGCAAGAAAGTCCGCATAAGGACACATGTTAGGGACATGGTGATACTGCCGGTAATGGTTGGACTCACAATTGAAGTGTATAATGGTAAGGAATTCATACCGGTGAGAATAACGCCCGAAATGATAGGGCATTACCTGGGAGAGTTCGCGCCAACAACTAGGATAGTGCAGCATGGAGAGCCAGGCCTCAAGGCAACGAGGTCAACACTGTTCGTCGCGATGAAGTAAGTAGTTCTTGCCTTAACCAATATATTTCTTCAGGCTTTTTACGAGCCTACTAACGTCCTTCTCGAGGAGGATTAAGCAAATTTCCTTGCCATTCTTTAGCCTTATTAGTACCTCCGATACGTTCCCGCTAATTTCGTCAGGAAATAGGTCAGCAATGTCTCTCCGTGTCCTCCTTAGGGGGTACTTACGGATGTTGAGGACATCACTTGCGCCGACCTCCAGTTCCGTGATACCTTTACTTGATAGGATAGTGTGTAGCTCCCTTATTGAGAGTTGTCCCTTTATTTTAACAAGTCTGTTACTTATGTCTGGATAAACTATGATGCGTACCTTTCCTGGGGACGCCACAATCTTGCATTTATGAAAAAACCTGTCCCTACGCACATATGCTGGCTTAATTACTGGCATCGTGCTTAACCTTTGACAACCCCAATTGGTCTGAGCCTAGCGACCAGCGCGGCTATTTTTACTTGGTGAGTTACCATCGCTACCTTATCTACGTCCTTGTACGCACCGGGTGCTTCCTCACTTATTACTCTCCTAGTTGCTGCGTGGAGGTATATGCCCTGCTTAGCTAGACTGGAAGTGACTTCATGAGGTCTATACGTTCTTATCGCTGCGTGTCTCGACATCCACCTGCCAGCCCCATGTGCTGCTGAGTAGAACGTGCGTTTCCCTTCAGGCACTCCCACCATGACGTAACTAGCCGTCCCCATGGAGCCCGGTATCAGTACTACCTGCCCTACTGACTTGTGGTCCTTCGGTATCTCTGGGTGACCAGGCGGGAACGCTCTTGTCGCCCCTTTCCTATGGACCACGAGCTTCATTCTCTTCCCGTTCACTTCGTGTTCCTCGAGCTTAGCGATGTTATGTGCCAGGTCGTATATTATTTTTAACCCTAGCTTGTCTGGGTCGGTGTGGAAGACCTTACCGAAGGACTCGCGGACCCAATGCGTTATTATTTGCCTGTTGGCAAAGGCGAAGTTTGCTGCTGCGCCCATGGCCTTGAAGTAGTCTTGCCCTTCCTTACTGTTGAAGGGGACTGAAGCAAGTTCCCTGTCTGGGGGCCTTATTCCGTACTTGCGCATTGCCCTCTCCATAATTATTAAGTAGTCGCTAGCTACCTGGTGTCCAAGACCCCTTGACCCTGTGTGAACCATTACAGTGACCTGCCCTTCCTCATAAATCCCCAGCACCTTAGCTACGGCGGGGTTGTAGATCTTATCCACTATCTGAATTTCCAGGAAATGATTCCCAGCACCTAACGTGCCTAGCTGAGGAGCGCCCCTCCTCTTGGCGGTGTTACTTACTTTGCTTGCGTCAGCCCAAGGTATCCGGCCTTGGGCCTCTATATGCTCGGTGTCGTCGGCCCAGCCAAAACCATTTCTTACAGCCCACTGGGCCCCCTCATTAAGGACTTCATCGAGCTCACCGAAGCTTAACCTAAGTTTCCCTGTACTCCCAACGCCAGATGGCACGTTCCTGAAAATTGTGTCAACGAGTTCCTTCAGCCTTGTCCTTATATCATCGACCCTTAACTCAGTTGAAAGTAGCCTAACGCCGCAGTTTATGTCATAACCAACGCCACCCGGTGAAATCACACCCTCGTCAGCTACCATGGCAGCGACGCCGCCTATCGGGAAGCCATAGCCCTGGTGACCATCGGGCATCACGTAAGTTGCTAAGACGACGCCGTCGAGACACGCTATGTTGGCTGCTTGAACTAGCGTTAAGTCGGTCTTCATTTTGCTTAGGAGGTACTCATCAGCAAATATTATTGCTGGTACCTTCATACACGGCTTGGTTCCTTTCGGTATTTCCCACGTGTACTTATCTACCCTTCGCAGTGGGATGTTATGACTCATAACTACACACCTACGCTTAACTACCATTAAGCGGTTTTAAGAATTCCATGGTTTCTGCACGCGTGGGTAAAACTTATGAACTTATAAGCCCCACCTAAAAAGGTCTTAGGCAGTGGGGAAGGTGGGACGATGCCAGTATGGCACTACTCCGTGAAGGTGAAGAAGGAGGATGAAGATCGCGTAGCTAAGGCTATGGTTTGGGATGCACCGGTCTCACTTAAGGAGACCTACGAGATATTCAAAATAATCCGGGGCATGAAGCTGAAGGAAGCCGAGAAATTGCTTGAGGACGTTATAGCGCTTAGAACCCCTATTCCTTATGTTAGATATAAGCTACAGGTTGCCCATAAGCGGGGACTGCCCCAGAGATTCCCGCGGTGGAAGACACCAATAGGTAGGTACCCTGTCAAAGCCGCTAAGGCGGTTCTCAAACTCCTGAAGAACGTTGAGAACAATGCGGAGCAGAAGCAACTGGATATCGATAGGCTGGTCATAATTCATGCAGCTGTCCATAAGGGTAGGTACCTTAAGAGGTGGATACCTCGTGCCTTCGGCCGTGCAACTCCGAAGGTTGGGACCATGGTTAACATGGAGGTAATAGTTAAGGAGGTGTGATGCGAATGGTCGACATAAAGTCTCACTTCATAGGCTTGAATATTCTCCGAATAAAGATTGACGAGTACCTAGCAAAGAACTTCATGAGGGCAGGGTACTCCAGGGTGGAGCTGATTAAGACACCCCTTGGAACCAGGGTAATTATATACGCTGACAGACCAGCCCTAATAATAGGTAGGAGAGGTCAAACCATAAGGAGATTAACGGAAATCCTAGAAAAGTACTTCAAGCTAGAGAACCCGCAGATAACAGTGACCCAGGTTGAGAACCCAGACCTTGACGCCAGGATCGTAGCAACCCGTCTCGCGTTAGCCATAGAGAGGGGTTATCACTTCAGGAGGGCGGCATTCGTTGCCCTTAGGAGGGTTCTTGGTGCGGGCGCTGTTGGTGTGGAAATCGTAATCAGCGGTAAGTTAACCTCAGAGAGGGCTAGGTACGAGAAAATACGTGCCGGCAAGGTCTACAAGACCGGGCATCACATCGAACACCTCACTGATAGGGCAGTCATACACTTACTACGGAAACCAGGTATCTATGGTATAGAGGTCTTAATAGTGAAGCCAGGTGAACCGGACGACATAGTTAGGATTAAGGAACCAGGTGAGGAGAGCGTAGGTGGTGAAGCGGCATGACTTTGAAGCCTGATGAGATAAGGAAGATGAGCCGGGAGGAAAGGATGCGTAAGTTAAGGGAGCTTAGGGCGGAGCTGATAAAGTTAAGGACCCAAGCATACCTCGGGACATTAACAAATGTTGGGAGAATAAAGCAGGTTCGTAAGGACATTGCAAGGATACTTACGATAATGCGGGAAGAGGAACTAAAATCAACTCAAGGCAAGAAGGGTAGTAAGTCTTGAGGAGAAGTAAGAAGAACATCGTGTACCATGAATTAATAGGGTTGGAAGTAATGGTGAAGGACCATACGAGCAAATCCTTCGTCGGTATGAAGGGGAGAATTATCGACGAAACTATGAACACGTTAGTGATCATGGACAGCAAGGGTAACAGAAAAGTCGTGCCTAAACTGGGCGGGGTATTCCTTTTTAAACTCGGTGATCATCACACTGTAGAGGTCAAGGGTGACCGGATAATGGGTAGGCCTGAAGACAGGTTGAAAAGGTACGGGGGTGTGATGTGATATGTCAAGCAGAGTTAGGAACATAGGAATAAAGTATGAAGGGTTAAATCCGCCGGAGAAGGAATGTGACGATCCTCTATGCCCATGGCACGGGCACCTAAAGGTGCGTGGCGGGTTACTTGTTGGTAAGGTACTTAAGGCTAGGATGAGGCGAACTGTCGTTATTGAGAGGGAGTACCTCGTTTACATAAAGAAGTACATGAGGTATGAACGAAGGAGGTCACGTATTCACGCTCACCTCCCACCATGTATTGACGCTAAACCTGGAGACGTTGTGTTAATCGGGGAGACACGCCCACTAGCAAAGTCGGTGTCTTGGGTAGTGCTAGGTGTGCTTAAGAGAGGGGTGAGCTAAGATGCCAGAGAAGAAGGGTGGTGCTGCATATAGTAGGGTTCGCAGGGTTCCTGGGATAGTTGTCGGTACAAGACTCAAAGTGACTGACAATAGCGGTGCCAAGGAAGCCATGGTAATAGGTGTTCCAGGTCTCAAGACCAGGTTAAGGAGATTACCCTTTGCCACAGTGGGTGACATGGTTGTAGTAACGATAAAGAAGGGGAATGCCGATCTAGTTGGTCAGGTAATGAACGCCATAATAGTAAGGCAGAAGAAACCCTTCAGAAGGCCTAATGGTGTGTGGGTTGCTTTCGAGGATAATGCATGCGTCATAGTATCGCCAGAGGGGGCACCCAAAGGCACCGAGATAAGGGGACCGATAGCTAAGGAAGCCGCTGAACGTTGGGCTAGGCTATCAACGATAGCGTCAATGGTTGTTTGAGGTGGGGATAGCGATGGCACCAAAATCTAAGAAACCTGGGAAACAGCGTCTTGCCCAAATCAATGCTCCTCACCACATTAGAAGGAAATTCATGACCGCGAAGTTAGTGCGTGAGCTTAGGGAGAAACTAGGTATTAAGAGGCTGCCTGTTCGTAAAGGCGATGTCGTACGCGTGGTAAGGGGAGAGTGGACAGGGCATGAAGGCAAGGTAGTGGCGGTTGACTACAAGAAAATAGCTTTGCACATTGATGGAGTAACGATAAAGAAGGCTGACGGCACGCCCGTTTATTACCCAATACACCCCTCGAACGTAATGATAGTTAAGCTCGACCTTAGCGATAAGTTCAGGAAAAAGATCATCGAGAGGCGTAAAGGAAGGCCTGAAGCAGTGGTTGAGGAAGAGGTGACTGAGGAGAAACCTGAAGAGGAGGCTAGGGAAGGCCTCGAGGTTAAAAAGGAGGAAAGCACACCTCAAGGAGGTGAGTGAGAGTGGCGCGGATGGGCTCAAGGAGGCACCTGAAGAGGCTCGCTGCACCTGAGTTTTGGCCTATTCTTAGGAAGGAGCGCACCTGGACTGTTAAGCCGTCAGCGGGTCCCCACCCAATAAGCCGCTCATTACCGTTGCTTATTATTGTGCGTGATATCCTAGGCTTGGCCGACACGGCTAGAGAGGCGAGGAGAATCATTGCTGAAGGACACATCAAGGTCGACGGCAGGGTGAGGAGGAACTACAAGTATCCTGTAGGCATAATGGATGTTGTGGAAATTGTCGACACCCAAGAGTACTTCAGGATGATTCCAGTTCCTGTGAAGGTAATGACTTTAATACCAATACCCAAGGAGGAAGCCTCATTTAAGATCTGCAGGATAGAGAACAAGACCACGGTTAAGGGAGGTCACATTCAACTCAACCTACACGACGGTAGAAACGTGTTAATCAGGGTCAGCGACCCCACGAATCCTGAGGAGGACACGTACAGAACCATGAGTTCTGTCAAAATAGGCTTACCGGGCAGTGAGCTGCTTGAGTATTACCCGTTAGAGGAGGGAGTAACAGTAATAGTGATTGGCGGTAGGAACGTTGGCAGGGTAGCTAAGTTCCTAAGCGTTTCCGAAGGAATGAGGCACTACAGAAAGCAGGTTGCTCTAGAGGACTTCAGGGGTAACAAATTCTACACGACCCTTGACAAGATCATGGTTATAGGGCGTGAAAAGCCTGAAATAACGCTGCCGGAGGGAGCGGTATGAGCCCGAAGAGAACAGTAACGTTCACAGAGGATGAGATCGAAGCAGTGGTTGAGAAGTGGAGTAAGAACCCGATGCTTAAGCCTAGGATAGCTAAGGTAGTCGTCAACATCGGTGTGGGTGAGTCCGGAGAGCGCCTCCAGAAGGCTAAGCAAGTGTTAAAGGAGTTGACTGGGCAGGAACCATCCATAAGGAGAGCTAAAAGAACCATCAAGGAATTCGGCATCCGTAAGAGGGAGCCGATAGCCGTAGTTGTTACCCTGCGTGGCGAGAAGGCATTATCATTCCTTAACAGGGCTTTAGAGGCTATAGGACGCAGGGTTAAGGCGTCAAGCTTCGACGACTTCGGGAACTTCTCATTCGGGATAAGCGAGCACATAATACTTCCTGGCGTAAAGTACGATCCCAACGTAGGTGTCTTCGGGATGGACATATCGGTGAAGCTCGAGCGCCCAGGGTATAGGGTGATGAGGCGGAGAGTTAAGAGGTCTAAGATACCGCGTAGGCACCGGGTTTCCAAGATAGAAGCGATAGCTTTCTTCATAAAGGAACTGGGAGTTAGGGTGATGTAGCATGGGTAAGTTCAGGAAGCCTATAAAGAGGAAGTATGGGAGAGGCGTACAGGTCTGCAGGAGATGCGGTAGTAGGGATGCGGTCATACAAAAGTACGGGCTATACCTATGCAGGCAGTGCTTCAGGGAACTCGCAGGTGAGTTAGGCTTCAAGAAGTATAGCTAGGGGTGTAAGCCATGGTGACGATGGATCCATTAGCAAACGCGCTTTCCACGATAATGAATAATGAAATGCGCGGACACAAGGAGGCTGTGATAACACCAGCATCAAAGCTCATAGCCATGGTACTTAGAGTTATGCAGAAATACGGGTACATAGGTGAGTTCGAGCACATCGATGACGGCAGATGGGGTAAAATAAAGGTACAATTACTTGGCAGGATAAATAAGACTGGCGTTATAAAGCCCAGAGTGCCCGTGAAGTATAAGGAATTACGAGAGATGCCGCACTGGCTAAGGAAGTACCTACCCTCTAGGGACATAGGAATATTAATTCTGTCAACACCTGAGGGAGTGATATCACACAGGGAAGCCCTCGAAAGGCGAATCGGGGGTGTGCTCCTAGCGTACGTATACTGAAGTCATTCCAGAGGTGATAGCTGATGGTGAAGGAGGTAAGGGTGCGGGACGAGATTGAGGTTCCCGAGGGCGTCGAGGTAAGTATTGAGGGGAAGACCGTACGGGTGAAAGGACCTAAGGGAGAGATTGTCAGGGACTTCAGCCATGCGAGGAAAGTACGTATCTACTTAGAGGATAATAAAGTGGTTGTGGAGACCTTCTTTGCGCGGAGGAAAGAAAAAGCCGTAGTTTACTCCATAGGTGCGCACATAAGGAACATGATAACGGGCGTAACCAAGGGATATAGGTATTGGTTAAAGATCATTTACTCACACTTCCCGATATCGGTGAAGGTGCAGGGAGATAAGGTTTTAATAGAGAATTTCCTTGGTGAACGTGCTCCTAGGGTAGCCAAGATAGTCGGTAACGTTAAGGTGAAAGTGCAGAAGAACGACGTAATAGTTGAGGGCGTTAACATAGAGGAGGTCGGCCAGACAGCAGCAAACATAGAACAAGCAACAAAGATTCGGGGCTTCGACAGGAGGGTATTCGTTGATGGAATCTACATATACAAGAAGGAATTGATGGAGTAAGGGGTGAGTAATGATGGCCGCACTAGATAGGGAGAGGATAAAGCGCATGATCCAGAAAAAGAAGAAAATAGTGTTCCTGCGCAATAAGTGGTGGAAGTTCGAGAAGTTCAAGAACGATCCCAAGTGGCGCAGGCCTAAGGGCAAGGACAACCCAATGAGGTTAAAGTTGAAGGGCCACCCACCAGTGGTTGGTGTGGGGTATAGGACTCCGCGAGTAATACGTGGGCTTCATCCCCAGGGACTAAAGCCTGTGGTGGTGCACTCGGTAAGGGAGCTTGAGGGCTTAGACCCGTCAAGTGTTATTGTGTACATAGGCGCCACTGTCGGCGCACGGAAGAGGGTAGAGTTAATTAATAAGGCTAAGGAAAGAGGTTTCCTCATAGCTAATGCAGGGTGATGGGAAGATGACGGACCTAAGCATGCAGAAGAGGCTTGCGGCTGAAGTGCTTGGAGTAGGTGTGTCAAGAATAAGGATCGATCCCGAGAGGATAGAGGATGTTGAATCAGCGCTACGTAGGGAGGACATACGACGCCTAATAAAGGATGGAGCTATCTATGCGCTTCCAGCACGCCGTAATTCACGCGGTAGGTGGAAGGAAAGGCACCGCAAAAGGAAGAAGGGACATAGGAGGGGGCCAGGCAAGAGAAAGGGAGCGCGCGGTGCTAGAGTGGACGAGAAGCGCCTGTGGATGTACACGATCAGGAAGATTAGAAGGTACCTCAAGTGGCTTCGCGATAACGGTGTTATCGATAGGAAGACGTACAGGAAGCTATACCTGCTGGCGAAAGGCGGGACCTTCAGGAGCTTATCAGACTTAAAACGCCACTTAACGGATATGGGTATTCAGGTGAGGTAACGTGGCGAGAGGACCTAGGTATAAGGTGCCGAGACGCAGGCGGAGGGAGGGCAAAACCAACTACTACAAGAGGTACAGAATGATTAAGTCAGGACAGAAGATAAGGGCAGTTATCCGTAAGACTAACACCCAGATAATAGTGCAGATAATAGAGTTCGCACCTAACGGTGACAAAACCCTGGTCGGGGTCACCAGCAAAAAGCTTAGGCGGTTCGGCTGGAAAGGTAGCTTGAAGAGTACGCCAGCCGCGTACTTAACGGGCTTAATTGCAGGATTAAAGGCCAAGAAAGCAGGCATAGAGTACGCGATACCCGACATAGGTCTTCACCCTTCAGTCCGTGGCTCACGGATATATGCCGCAATCAAGGGTCTAAGGGACGCTGGTGTTGAGGTGCCTGCTTCCGAGGAAGTGCTCCCAAGCGAAGAAAGGATACAAGGTAAGCACATAGCGGAATATGCGAGAAAACTGGCTGAGGAGAACCCGGAAGAGTTCCAGAGAAGGTTCTCTCAACTACTCTCTAGGGGCTTAGACCCACGCGAATTGCCTGACCACTTCCTCAAAATACGTGATATCATAATAGGTTACTTCCAGGCAGGTGATTAAGAATGTCGCGCGCGATTACCTCGCTTGAGGAATGGGTTCCCAGAACTCGTTTAGGCTGGATGGTTAAGGAGGGCAAGATTAGTAGCATCAAGGAAATCTTCGATATGAACCTAGTCATACAGGAGCCAGAGATAGTTGATTACCTACTCCCCGACTTACAACATGAGGTCGTAGACGTTAATATCGTCCAGAAACAGACCGACGCAGGCGAGATGACGCGCTTCCGCGTACTTGTGGTAGTAGGTAACTTCGACGGATACGTAGGTATAGGGCTCGGTAAGGCGAGGCAGGTAAGGCAGGCAATAAGCAAGGCAATAAGGAATGCGAAACTAAACATAATACCTGTGAGGCGAGGGTGTGGTAGCTGGGCATGCTCGTGCACGGAACCACACAGCGTGCCCTTCACAGTGATGGGTAAGTGTGGAAGCGTTAGGATTAAGTTAATACCGGCACCCAAAGGCACAGGTTTAGTCGCAGGGGACGCAGCTAAGGTCGTGCTAAGGTACGCAGGAATAAAGGACGTTTGGACATGGAGCCGAGGTGAAACAAGAACAACCATAAACTTCGTCGGCGCTGTTTACGACGCCCTCAAGAACACCTATAAGTTTGTCACAGTATACGACTGGACTAGGAGGTGAGTAACATAGTGACATTATACGCCATCATCAGGATACGGGGAACGGCGGACGTGCCACCAGACGTTAAAGCAACGTTAAGAATGCTCAGACTAACAAGGAAATTCACAGCAGTAATCTACCCGAAGGATCCCACGATAGACGGCATGCTAAAGGTTGTTAAGGACTGGGTCACGTGGGGAGAGATAGACAGAGAAACACTCAAGGAACTAATACTAAAGCGAGGAAGACTCATAGGAAATAAACCAATAACGGAGGAGTCCATAAAGGAAGTCACTGGAATGAGTGTAGACGAACTTGTCGATGCCTTACTTGCCGGAAAGGTAAAGTGGCATAAGTTAGACAGCAAAGTGAAACCAGTGTTCAGGCTACACCCACCGCGAGGAGGCTTTAAGAGAAGCATAAAGAAACCTGTGAAAGCTGGCGGTGAGCTAGGGTACCGTGGTACAGATATAAACAGCTTAATTCGCAGAATGATTTAGAGAAGTGGTGAGAGGCAATGGTAGTTAGGAGAAGGAAAAAGAGTCGCAAGCAACGTGGGTCCCGAACCCACGGATGGGGCTCGATCGGCCAACATAGGAAATCCGGTAGCAGAGGCGGTGTAGGTGCTGTCGGCTACTGTAAGCATAAATGGACATGGGTAGTGAAGTACTTCCCTGACTGGTACGGGAAGCATGGCTTCACGAGACCCCCTGTGATAAGGACAGAGGTAAAAGCCATTAACGTAGGGCGACTCAACGAGCTAATCAATGAGATGATGTTACGTGGTGAAATAGAGCCTGTTGACGGTGTCTACGAAGTCGATCTCTCAGCTCTAGGAATAAACAAACTACTTGGCGGAGGCAGAGTAGATAAGAGGATAAGGGTTAAGGTGGCGTACGCTAGCGAAACAGCAATAAACAAGATAAAAGAGGCGGGCGGAGAAGTAATTTTACTCGGTGGTGAGGAGTAACCTAGCACCAGTCCCCAGAAAATAAGCTTTTAATTACCTCCTCTTAACCGATACGGGATTGGACGATGGGTTGGCTTGAAGCGTTCGCAAAGCTGGGTGATTACTTCCCTTCGCCGCCGAAACCGGCGAGGAAACCTGACCTTAAAAAACGATTAATATACACGGCCCTCGCGCTAGTCGTTTATTATATGCTTGCCTCGACTCTAGCTTTTCCGCTAGTTAAGTTCCCAAACGTTCCAGGCCTGAACCTGCCGCAGATAGTTAACATAATATTCGCGTCAACTAGGGGATCCATAGCACAGCTAGGTATAGGTCCCCTAGTTACGTCAGGCCTAATAATTCAGATACTCGCCGGTGCTAAAATCATTGACTTAGACCTAACAGACCCCAGCGACAGGAAGCTATTCACTCAAGCCGAGAAGGGTATGGCAGTAATCATAGCGGCAGTCGAGGGATTCGGCTTCGCCATGTACTATAGGCTCAACATATTCATCACCCTAGCCCTCTTCCTGCAGTTCATGGTCGGAGCATTCATACTGATAATACTTGACGAAGCCATACAGAAAGGATACGGCATAGGCTCCGGTGTGAGCCTGTTCATCCTAGGCGGGGTTGCTAGGCGGATAATCGTCGATATGTTCAGCCCGCTTAAGGTGCAAGGAACTAATGAGTACTTCGGGTTCTTCCCATACATAATTCAAGCAATTCAGAACGGAACACTGGACATAGAAAGGATCCTCTACGGAAAGTATTTACCTGGTGCCGGAACACTACCATCATTGACAGGGTTAATAGCATTCATAATGCTTGTCTCGATCCTTGTTTACCTGCAGCAGATGAAGGTGAACATACCTGTTACGATGCAGAGGTTACCAGGAATAAAAAGCAGGGTTCCCCTGCAGTTCCTCTACGTAACTAACATTCCTATCCTACTAGTCGGCATAGTATTCTCGGACTTAATACTATTCAACAACCTTGCCTCAGCTTACCTCATGGATAAGGCGCCGTGGTTAGCAAATGCGTTGAGGACCATGGTTTACTACATGGCGCCACCGCGAACCATGCTAGAATTAATTTATGCTCCAGTAAGAATAGCTGTCTACTCAGCTCTGCTAATAGGGCTATCATTGCTCTTCGGCCTAATGTGGATTGAGGTAGCGGGCCTAGGTCCGGAGGCTCAGGCAGAGAACCTAGTTAAATCGGGCCTGCAGATGCCTGGGCACAGGAAGAGTCCTAAGCTGCTGCAGAACGTATTGGCTAAGTACATCTACCCACTGACAATCCTGAGCTCACTGATAGTCGCTGTGATAGCGCTCGTGGGTTACATATTCAACGTCTACGGCTCGGGAATGGGGATACTACTAGCTGTCGGTATAGTGTACCAGCTATACACGCAGATAGCGTACGAGAGGGCGCTAGAAACATATCCGCTGCTGAAGAGACTAATAGGTGAGGGATAAAACGATGAGCGAAGGGAAAGAAGCAAAAATAATCGTAATAGCCGGCCTGCCCGGGGTCGGTAAATCTACGGTACTAGGTATAGCGCGCAAGAAGCTAGAAAACGAAGGAATTGAAGTTGAAGTAGTAAACTTCGGTGACTACATGCTTAAGTACCTTCTGGACAAGGGCCTAGTTAAGGACAGGGATGAAATAAGGAAGCTACCCTTACGCATCCAGCAGGAGGCGCAGGCAGCAGCAGGAAGAATGATTAGGGAGCATTTCAACGAAAGGGCGCGTGAGTGCGAGAAAGAATTCGTGGGCTTTGTTGACACGCACGTTTTGATAAAGACGCCCACGGGTCTCTGGCCTGGACTACCGCTTCACGTGATAAGTGAGTTAAAGCCAGCAAGCATATTGCTCGTTGAGGCGCCGCCCGAGCAGATCGTGGCTAGACAGTTAAGGGATAAGACAAGGTTCAGGAAAGACTATGCTGACGTGAACCTGGTTAAGGAGTTAATGGACTTAATGAGGGTGTATGCGATATCAGCAGCGACCTTAGTGGGCGCGTCAGTGAACTTCATAATTAACGAGGAAGGAAAACCTGATGTGGCTGCGGATCACGTAGTTAGTATTGTGAGGAACTTATGAGATGTTAGTACTGCTCTATGTCGTCGCGGCAGTAGTGGCTTTTTTACCCTGGACATTCCTAGTAAGGACTTACGCCCGTAAAGTAAACATTGATGGTGTAGTCAAGGAACTTAAGGAGGTTGCTGATAGGCTATCTAAAACGCCACCGCGCAAGGAGAAAAAGTTCAGGTTGCTTCAAGCGAGGTACAAGGCACTGCGTGGACGCGTGAGCAGGTTCTTCCTCTTCAATTTGATGGGGTTGTGGGCAGGAATATTCACGTCCCTAATCGCTGCTAGGGCTGTGCTTTACTATGCGTCGGTAGAGTACGGTTTTCCTTTCCCGCCATCTCCGCTGAACCTTCCAGGAATATCGATAAATGGTCAACTAAATGATCTGATACTGTACTTAGCAGTGATACTGGGGTACCAGTACATACATAATGAGTTGACCGGCGTGAGTAAGCTAAGTAAGCTTAAGCAATAACGCGTATATAGCGATAAAGGTTTTTAGCTCGCTCATATCACCCCTCAATGGGGTCGATGATGGTTCGGCCGGGGCTAAGGTCTCATGCCAAGAAGAGGGTGGCAAGGAAGCTGCCTGGTGGTGGGACCAAGGTGTTTTACATCGGGAGGAAGCATTACAAGGCACGGTGCGCAATATGTGGCAGGCTACTGAGTGGAATACCAGTCGATCCCGACATCATTAGGAGGGGGGCGAAGACCCTGAAGAGGCCGGAAAGGCCTTACGGCGGTGTAATATGCCCGGACTGCCTAGCCCGTGCCTACAGGATAGCTGTAAGGAGTAGTTAGATGACGAGGCGGTAATTTTTGACAGTCAGCAACACCTCAAGGTATTGTGAGGAGAAAATAGTTATTGCCGTTAGCGGCCCGCCAGGTTCCGGGAAATCGACTCTAGCTAAACTTCTAGCTAAGGAATTGCGATTAAGGTACGTTTCATCGGGTGCCCTCTTCAGAAAGCTAGCTAAGGAAAGAGGCATGTCCTTACTGGAGTTCACAAAACTCGCTGAGAAGGACTACAGTATAGATAGGATGATCGACAATGAAGCGAGAAAAGAAGCTATGAAGGGTTGCGTGGTGGTGGATGGACATATAGCAGGGTGGATCCTAAAGGACTTAGCCCATATTAAGGTGTACCTTTACGCCCCTAAGGAGGTTAGGGCATCTAGGATAGCCGCGCGAGACGGTAAAACTCTTGAGGACGCGTTGAGAGAGGTGGTGGAACGTGAGAGGTCAGAGTCTAAACGATTCAAGGAGATATACGGAATCGACGTTAGTGACTTAACGGTTTTCGATGTCTGCATAAATACAGCAACGTACGGCATAGAGGAAACGTTACGCATAGCCCTCGAGGCCGTTAAGGAGGCTACAAGAAAAAAGCTTAAAGACCGAGCCCCTAAACAAGGGTAGGTGTTAAGGAATGCCGGCAATCGAGGTAGGAAGGATCTGTGTTAAGGTATTGGGTCGCGAGGCAGGACGTAAGTGTGTTATCGTCGACATAATAGACGAGAATTTCGTGCTTATAACAGGACCTAAGTCCCTTACGGGCGTCAAGAGAAGGAGGGTGAACATTAATCATATAGAGCCGCTCGACAAGAAAGTGAACATAGAGAAAGGTGCTGACGACGAAGCTGTGCTTAACGCGATTAAGGAAGCTGGTCTCGAGGACTTCATGAGGCAGAAGGTTAAGATATCGCGCAGGGTGTTCCTGGAGACGAAGGCGCTTAAGCCGTCGGTGAGCGCGTAATTTTCTTTCTTCACTTCTTCTTAGCGGTTTTAGTAATTCCTTTTTAAACTAACACACGCTTCGAAGTAAGGGTATGGTTGCATGTCGTCTGTAGGTGAGGAGTTAGTAGAGAGGGGTTTGGACTTCATAAGGAAGTTAGACGAGTATGCGGGACTAAGACGTAGGCTCGTGTTAGTGAAGCATGAGGTCACGACGAACCCAGCTTACGGAAAAGTACCAAGCGAGAGAACGTTAAACGAGAAACTTAGGCTAGGCATTATAAACCTCGATAAACCCCCTGGACCAACAAGCCATGAGGTCGTGGCGTGGATCAAGAAGATGCTGGGCCTAACGAAGGCCGGGCACGGCGGGACCCTAGTTCCCCGGTGAACGCCGGGGAAGGGACATCCCAAAGTGTCCGGCGTCCTGCCTGTGGCATTAGAGTCTGCATCGAAAATCATAGGCTACTTAATGCTCTCAACTAAGGAGTACGTAGCGGTGATGCAACTACACGGACATGTAGGTGAGGAGCAGTTGAAGGAAGTTATCAAGAGCTTTGTTGGGCGCATATATCAGAAACCGCCCGTCAGGTCTTCAGTAAAGAGAGCCCTTAGAATAAAGGAAATCTACAATATAGAGATCCTGGAAATACAGTACCCGTTCGTACTTATGCGCATTGAATGTGAGCACGGAACGTACGTAAGGAAGTTAATTCATGATATAGGGGACGTCTTAGGAGTTGGAGCGCATATGAGGGAGCTCAGGAGAACACGTACAGGTCCCTTCAAGGAGGACGAAACCTTAGTTACCATGCATGAGTTATCCGAGGCCGCCTACATGTGGAAACAGATGAATGACGACAAGCCTCTAAGCGACATAATCCTTCCCGTGGAATTCGGCGTTTCTCACATACCTAAAGTGATAGTAATGGACGGTGCAGTATCTGCGATAACTCACGGTGCGGACCTAGCTGTTCCGGGAATAGCAATGCTTCACGAAGGAATTAAGCCAGGTGATTCCGTGGGGATATTCACTCTAAAAGGCGAGCTAGTGGCTACGGGCATAGCCAAGATGAGTACTGAGCAAATAATTCAGTCAACGAAGGGAATAGCCGTAAAAACAAAACGCGTTATAATGAGAAAAGACACATACCCGAGGTTATGGGGGCGTCGAAAGAGTCAGTAAGCTTAATTTATTCCTCAATAACTCCTAAAAATGGAGCCGGGGTGCCCGAGCGGCCCAAGGGGCCGGCCTTGAGAGCCGGTGGACGAGCCGTCCGCGCGGGTTCGAATCCCGCCCCCGGCGCCACAACCTAAGTAATTGACTAGGAAATTCATGACATCGTAAGTATTTCTTGCGCTAGGCGTTCTGCCCCATCGGGGTACGATGGAGGCTTGCGTGATTCGGATTTCTCGAGGGCCTTCAAGATGTTTTCGGGGGTTATGTCCTCAATGACTACAGCATTGATTTTCTTTGCAAGTATTCTGGCATCTTCCCATCCGGCGGTGAGTGTCCACTCGGGGTTAGGGACTATTATGACTGGCTTACCGTACGTTAGTGCCGCGTCTATAACGGTCTTCCCTAAATGGCTCACAACGATCCTCGCACCCGCGATCCAGCGGCCGAAGTCCGGGTCGAACTGAAACACTTCCCAGTCTGGGTGTGCCTTCCTGTAAGGTTCGGGATTAACGCGGCCGGTCTGGAGGACTACGTTCTTTAGATCTAGCTTGGAGAAGGCGTCAAATAATATTTTGTGGCCGTATGTCCCGCCAGTGACTAATATGTAACCCTTATCTTCAGGTTCATACTCTGGGAGTTCATAGAAGGGACCATAAACCCTTCCCTTAGGGTGGATCTTAAGTTGCTCCTCCCACTGAAGCACGGTTACGTGGCTAAAGGGCCTTAACCACCTAGCGCTTAAGCTGGGCCTCGTGAATCTAACAGAGCTTTCAATGTTGTAGACTTTGAGCCCTTTCATCCAAGCTATTATTGCTGGTGGCACGCTATGATTACTACCAGTACTGACAAGCACGTCATACGAACCCTTAATCTTCCTAAGACTCTCGATGAAAGCTCCGGGCATGCGTGCCAGCAGTTTTGCCGTGGAATCCCTGGGCCCGCGTGGTTTAGATACCTCGATAACCCTCCCGTACTTGGATACCTTACTTTCGGTCCATCGATCCCCTCTAGGAATTATGAACACTAACTCGGCGTGGCGATACAATCTCTGTGCAAGAGCCACAGCGTAACCAGTGTGCCCACCTCCACTAGCGGTTATTAGCACCCTGACCATTACTTAAGCCCAACGTAGACTAACATAATTAAGATAATAACTTAATGTCTCATCTAGACACGCGCCATACCTGACTGGAGTAAAGCGTAGTGAATGCGCTAGGCTACCTAGATTCCGGTCACATGCGATGGAATATAAGATAATGCAAGAGAAATTCCGGTAGTTATTAAGGATTTCTGAGGTAACTTTTTGACTGAAGGTGAGGAGTAAGTAAGAGGCAGAGGAGGTGATTAGGCAAAATGTTCGTAAGAGTAAATCATGCGAGGATGTTAAGGAAACTAAAAGAAGAGAAAAACGCAAGTAAGTTATCAACGTCAAACATCATTGCTAGAAGAGAATTCTCCAGGGTAGTGATGGAATTACACGTAATGGGTCTAGCGAAAATAAGCGGGGATGACATCGTAATAACATCTGCTGGTGAACACATAGTAAAGGCATTCGAAGCAATCAACGTGCCAGAGGATAAAATACCGGATCCCTGGATAAACTCGGCGGTGATCTACGCCCTTGAGCTTGCTGAGCTAACCGGGTATGTGCCTAAGCTGTGGGAAGACATGCTTGAAGCTAGAGGATTATGGAGTAACGGACTAACCAAAGCAGCTACTGAGGTACTAGAGGCTTACAGAAGAGCACGCCCGTTGATATACGTAACCCCCGAGATAGCAGAATTCCTCATAGGCCTACCGCCTGGCCCGGCCCCGCTCGATGAACTCATCGCATTTAGAGACTCCGGCGGTTACGGGCACAACGTAGTCAACGCATTAGAGGCAACCAGGCTCCTTAGAATATCACCACCAACACCAGAGGGAAGCACGTACATCTTAACACCAGTAGGCAGGAAGGTTCGTCGGGCCTTACTAAGGACACCGATCTACGACTCAGTAATTATAATAGATGAGAGGATCGTGGACCTGATGCAAAAGAAGGACCTGAGCGAAGCAGAGGTAAACGAACTAGAACGCATGCACCTTAAATCAGGAACGGAAACAACGAGCATGGGTAAGGAGCTTATCGAAAGCTATAAAGAACAAATTAAGGTGAAGGACGTAATAGTGCCGTTCTCTATATCTGTTGAGGAACTTGCAGTCATGAAAGCGATTGAGGAGTTCACCAAGAAGTACTCACCTGAGGAGCCAGTGCCCACGTACAGTGACTTAAGAGATAAGGTCCCTGGAGTCAACTTGGGTGAGATCCTCCATCTACTCGAAGCTAAGGAACTAGTAAAAAGGGTTGAGAAGCGTTCGAAAGACACTTACGAACTGACAGATATTGGCTTAGAAGTTCTTTCCAAATTCAGAGACCTTGACAGGAGCATTACATCATCAGCGGTTAAATCAGCTACGTACACAGTAACTGGACGCCCTCCAAAGGCAGAATGGGTTAAGGAAGGCAGGGAGTTAGGTATAATATTTAACGACATAACCGAACGAGGCTGGTTCCTCATAAATATCGCGAAGAGGATTCACAAGAAGCCCTTCCTAACGATATATGACGCAAACATAGTACATAAGGTTCCAACAAAAGGGATGAAAATAGATGAACTAACAAAAAACATCGCTAACACATTAAATGCAGACGAGAATGGTGTTATCAGAGCAATATCTGAGGCAGAATCAAAGGGCTTAGTTGACGTCCTGCCAAACGACGTGGTGGTGCTCACACAACTCGGGAGAACAGTAAAGGACGTAATATCAATGGCATCAACTAATGAGTTACTGAAGTCAAGAATATCGATAACACCTACACACTATAACGTACTACTAATCATTAAGGAGAACATAAGGATCCTCAAGAAACTATACACGCAAAAAGACCTGAAAACTCTGATAAATGAAGAAGTTAAGATAATCTACAATAATATAAAGAAAGTTACAAGCATTTCGGTTAACGAAATAAAGAAAACTTTACAACAGTTACGAGCATACGGACTCTTAGGACGTACTGGGGTAACAGAAGCTGGGGAATTACTCCTAAAGGCCTATATGTGATTTTAGAGTTAGATTCTCCTAAGTTTATTTTTTATCATTAATCTATTTTTGGCTTTTAGGATAATGAAAATTTATTTAACTAGGGATAAGTAATTAACTTTCTTTTATAGGTTATTATGCGATATCTTAATAACCTAATTAAGTTAACACTAAACATGGGGGTGCGTTAAAGATTAAGGAAATAATGTTTCATATAAGACGTCGGCGTAGGGGACTCTCATCTATCGTAGGTGGCATAATAATTACAAGCTTAGCTGTGTTAATACTAGGTACACTATTCGTTGTAGGATTACAGAGTACCAGAAGCGTGCAGGAAGCGAACATTCTAGCAAATAAGATTCAAACGGAAATAAAGTTGACAACAGTGACAGCGTCCGAGAATATAACAGGTAATGCTAAATACTTGACGTTAAAGAATACTGGCCCTGTACGTGCTCTCCTAAAGTGGTTGATAATAAATGTGAACGGTAGTAAAATAGCTCTAGATCTCTATGGTTTTGTCAAGAATCCGTCAGCGCTAAATAACCTAGGTATCTATTTAGTAAGCTACTATAAACTGAGTAATGTAAGTATTCAAAATAATGATGGCGTACTAATACTAGAGCCAGGCGGTTATATAACGTTGAAGATGCCTTATAACCTTGTACCCAAAGAGGTGATTACTGCTGAAGGCAAAATTATAAATATAGAATACCAAGCATTACTCCCTAACGCTACTGTTGCTCAAACAGCAACAAGTGTTGTTGTGTGGCCCATTAATTTAGCCACATTAGTTTCGGGAATACTTACTAATGCATCGTCATCAGGAAGTGTATTATCCGTTAACGCATCAGAAATACAGCAACCAACGCAAAATTCATTAGGTACTGGTATGATGAGATATAATCATTATCTTGTCCTAGCATATGACTTGAAAGATGTAACAATAAAACTTTCAGGCCAGTTCAATGGTGCTCGAGGTTTCTGGTATGGGGATGCTTTAATAGGATTGGATCCAACCTGGACTCGTGTGCGAAGTGGACCTGCAACTTATACCATAGGGTTAACAACGTTCATGCCGGGATGTTATCAATGTAATATTCTTACTGTTACGTTTGCTAATGGAACACAAAAGGTATTCCACATGGATTATGACTTTAGCGACGGATGGCGTATGGTTATTCTAGGTTTTGTGCCTTCCTCATCTACGGATCTTGAACTGCGTTATTCGAATCCAAAATACGGGATCAATGCTGATTTGACTGGTATTAATGCACTAGGTATTTGGTGGGACTATGGAGAGAGAGAAAATTATGAAGATGGTGGGCAAGCATGGATTTATGCTAACGGTACTGCTAAAGAAGTACTAATATATAAGGCAGTTCCCGGGGCATTCGTGGAATTTAGTTACAGACCATTCTTCTATACCATGGATGTAGATAATGATGGTATTCCAGAATTCATATTTAGTACTGAAGATGCGGGACCGGGATGGGCTGGGACATGTAATGATTACGCATTAAGGGCAGGTAGTATGTGGCCCCTAAGAAGTAGTTTGTTAATGGATGACTGGTCTGTTAAACCTTTCTGGATCAATATAACGGGTTCCGCCTATCAGATACCTGGCTTAAAATATGCAATGGTTACCGTAGCGATCAGAGTGTATTTCCATGATAATCTGGGCGATGATGTAAATGAAGTAGATTACGCAAACAGAACGATATTTGGAATATACCTGATTAGTTCTTCTGGTAAAATAGTGTCCGCAAGGGAGTATGATTATCAGGAACTCGCTGCCTTAGAGGATACATATCCCCCGAACAGGAACTTCTTTGTAATGAATGTACCGCTAATTGTGCCGGATCTTAATGATACTTATCATATAGGCATAATGTTCCAAGACCCATATGATGACTGTTATCACACATACTATAATGCAGGACTACAAGGTTATGATGACGGGGATTTTACTGTAGCTATAGAATGGCTTGGGCTGACATTTTACGCTAGACCATAGGGATGGGGTGGGTTAAAAATGTACATAGCAAGAAGTAGGAGGGCTCAGTCCGAACTTATCGGTGCGTTAATAATGATAGCTGCGGTGTTAGCTATAGGTGCTGCACTACTTTCACTTTACACGTCAACAACTTCGGCTGAACGTGCAGCAGCAAACCGTGAAGTATTTTTATCTAGGGAGGCCTCTATGACGCTTCTTTTGGGTAAGGTTGATGTAGCGCCTTATGATAAAGTAGTAGTGCTTTCTCGTAAAGTAGCTCCTGCTAACCTATATATACTAGTAGTAGGCACCTACGACCTAAAATATGGGTTTAAATATTTGGTGAGAGGCGTTGACTATGAATTTCAAGTTGCTAATACATCATCTGGCACAGTGTACTTCAATTTGACTGCTGATAATATAAGTCAGTGGTCTACTCCTACAGCTGTAGTTGTTAGTAGCGACTACATTTACGTGAAAGATATTAGAATAGGTGAGATGAGTTACGGGATGCTAACTAATAAGATAGGTGGAAAGCAGTTTGTTACATTATATAAGATAAGGGTATATCCTCAAGAGTCGGTATTGGCTAGGATTAAATTACTTGAATCACCGTCAGTTCTTGGGATAGATACCCTATGGATAAAGGTGTTAGTAGAGTATAATGGGAAGTATTATCAAATAGCAGAAACTTTCTTTTCTTTAAGCTAATCTGCTAACTTAGTTACCGAGAGGAGTTGTTGAATTTATTTTATTATTTTACTATATATTGTAGGTAGTGAGAATATCTGAGAAACCCCAATGATGAAAAGAGGGTCTTGCGACGTGATGGATGACTTAAGCCGGAAATGCTGAGGGACGTACCTTGAATTTAAGTAAAAATTTTGCAGTTATATAACTGATAAGGGTAGCCTGGTGCGGCGGCCGGGATTTGAACCCGGGACCTCCGGCTTGGAAGGCCGGCGTCCTAGACCAGGCTAGACGACCGCCGCCATACAATTTAGGGACGTAGGGGGTTTAAGCTTTTAGTGCCTCAGACTACCAAGAAGGCTGGGCGGTATCATGAAGTGTGGTTACTTCAGATTCCTTGAACATACAGCAGATGCTTACGTTGAGGCGAGCGGGAGAACTCTTGAGGAGGCGTTTGAGTGGATGGCAAAAGGAATGTTCGAGATAATGACGGACACAAGCAAGGTTCGCCCGCTTATTAAGAAGGATTTAAGCGGTACCGGAGTTGACCTGGAAGGTGTGCTATATAGGTGGTTAGAGGATCTACTAATACTGCATGATGCCGAAAGCTTAGTTTTCTCTGAGTTCAAAGTCTATGAGGTTAAGAAAACAGGCGATGAATACATGTACAAGGCAAGCGCGTGGGGTGAGGTCTTCGATCCCTCAAGGCATGAGGTACGTACGGAGGTGAAAGCAGTGACGTACTCGTTAATGGAGGTGAAGAACGTTGAGGGTTGCTGGGTACTTAGAGTAGTGTTCGACCTATAACGCATGTCTGGATTAAGCGTGAACACCGCACAACTACCCGTTGTAAAACTTAAATAGTAACTCAACCAATCAATCCTCGGAGCCGCCGTAGCTCAGCCCGGGAGAGCACCCGGCTGAAGACCGGGGTGTCCGGGGTTCAAATCCCCGCGGCGGCACCAACACCCCTCGGCGTTCTTCATCGAGCTATTCACAATATAATGAGGCTAGGCGTCGAAGTATGTGTGGCTTCCGCACTTAGTTAGCAGTCATTTCCGTTTGGAAACCCTTCACGTAGAAGCCTATTGGCGTGATATGTACCAGTGTTTAGTGTTTAGTTTGTTTTCTGGCTATGACGAAGACGTTGCCCCTGATGTCAAGTACCTCGGCATTGACCTTGGAGGCGACTTCGTGGGCAATTTCTTTAATATCCGCTCCTGCCCGCTTTAGGGACTTCAGTACCCTTACCTTTATTACGCCTTCTCGTTTTAGCCAAGTGCGTATTTCCTCGATTACGCCGGGTGTTACTCCGTTCTTGCCTATCCGCACGTGTGGTTCCCCTGCAATCACGCGCTTGACTTTCTCTGATCTCTTGATTTTCCCCTTGGGCATGGTGTCCTCACCACGTATCCACAGTGTAAGCAGGTCTTCGTCACTATAATTTGTTTCCTATTTCTCCGTATCCTAACGCGGCACGAAAGCCCCGGCACCAAGGGTACTAAGCAGTTCTTGCAAACCCACCTCCTGTACTTAACGGGCTTTCTAACGTCAGCTTTGCTCAGTAACCTCAGACCTAACGTTATGTATCTGCGTGAGAGGTCCGTCATCCCTTTCTTGAGGGCTTTAACGGCCTCACCATATAGTATTAACGCTCGCTGGTATGCTAGGTCCCGCTTTGCGTTCCTGAACTTCCTACGCATTAATCCCTCCCGCATATAACTACATCGGAACCCGTAAATTAAGGCACTTTGCTTTATAGAGGACTTAGCCTCATCTAATCGGGGTAAGCATGAGTGTCGAGCAGGTTACAGTAATACTCGCTGAGGCAAGCCTTGAGCTAGTGCCTCAGCAAATAGCCGGGCATCCCGCGGTGGTTAAAAACGCACGAAGACGTGGGCGAAAACCCACGGAGACTATACTTGATGTTTCACTGCATTATCATGCTATGAAGCACCTTAGTAAGAGGGAAAAGAGGGGTAGGCCAGATATAGTCCACGTCACCCTGCTGGAGCTCCTTTCATCACCGCTTAACTTAGAAGGGAGACTGAAGGTCTACGTGCACACCTTAAATGACTACGTGCTGTTTATAGATCCGGCAACCAGAATACCTAGGAATTACAACAGGTTTGTCGGTCTGATGGAGCAGCTACTAGTTGAGGGGCAAATTCCACCTCAAGCCGAGAAGCCGTTAATAACGGTGAAGCCAGCAACGCTAAGCTCACTTTTGAAGATGCTGGGTTTTGATAACGTAATTCTGCTGAGCGAGTGGGGGGAGCTTCGAAACCCGGTAGCAGCTTGCTCTGAGTCACTTAAGTATAACGCCCCCATAGTCATAGGTGCGTTTCCTCACGGCGACTTCGAGGAAGAGACGAAGGCGTTAGCAAGAAGCGTCTACGCAATATATCCTAAGCCCCTTGAGACCTGGGTCGTAGCGTCCCGCATTGCGCACGCGTGCGAGGAGCTACTAGGTATACTACCAAAGTAGCATGTGGTGCCGCGGCCGGGATTTGAACCCGGGTCACGGGCTGTCCACGCAGGGCCGGCTCAAGCCCTAACTCGAGAGGCCCGCATACTTGGCCGGGCTATACTACCGCGGCACCAATAGCTTCAATCTCTGGGGACTTAAAAACATCACGTCCTTTCTCACAAAAGTAGTACATCCTCAACGATCTCGACTGACATTACCCGCTTCCCTGCAATGTTTGCGAAGTGCGTAAGATAGCAGAACTGCTATGATCAGTGCCACTTGCCCTAGATCCACAGCGTATGTGGTGTGTGTTCCATTACTTAGTAAGAGCATGCAAGGCAACGGCATGACGCTGAGATGCCTGGACAGAACGATGTAGTATTCGTAAAGGTAGAAACTCACGGATACTGAGAGCAGGGAGAATATGAGCGCATAAATAATCCTCCTGGTGTACTTGACTACGGCTGCAACAATGAATACTAGTGTTGAGAGGAAGGTTGCCAGAGCCAATACTATGAGGTAGTAGGGCACCCTATATCCTATGTAAGGTCCTCGGGTAAGCGATAGGATCGCATACGCTACCAGCACAGAGAAGAATAACGCTATAGAGAAGTAGAAAAGACCGGCTGTAAGGTCCATAGGGACGCTTGATTCCCTTACCTCTACTTTCTCAGCCTCCATGCGATTATCGTCGCTCAACGTCATTCAGCCAGACGATAGTTTTAGGAGGTAAAATAAGGCTATTTATCGTGTAACTGCTCGGTGCCCATTACCAGGTGAGTCTACTACGTTGTAAGAATGATCATTAACTTTTCGTAGAATTCAGGATCAACATACACCTTAAGCACATGCTCAGGTCTGTATACACTGCTTTTGAATTGGGGCGTATTCCACTGATACTCATCATAATTATCGTGGTCCTCCTCGTCCCCGTACATGCTGTTATAGTAGGTAGTTGCATATGCATCCTCTAAGTAATATTGGCATTCCACCCTCACGTCAGCCTTCCCGCCGAAGACCGGCTTATACGGCTCCACCTTGGTTATTTGGCAAAGGTACGGCGTTTCAGCGTCGTCTAGTAGTAGACTTAACGTGATGTGTTCCTCAGATATAATGTTCCATTTCTCCAAAAGCCTTCTAGCCATAATCTCAGCGGGTCTTAACTGGGCACTCTCAATTTTCTTGGGTGTAAAGCTCTTTCTTAATGCCTCCTTCACTTTAGGAATTTTGACCTTGTCGAATATACCCAATTACTCCCCCAATTTACCTGGAATTTCGTGCTACATAACACTTACCGTGCGTTAGACTCCCATATCATTAGGAAGGGTCTTGAACAAGTGTAAAGCTTAATAAAACTTCAGGGGTAGTTTCTGAGGAGCGGGGAGAGTGTAATGGTGAATGTGAAGGAAGTGCCAGCTGATAGGTTCATCAGGGCGTTGGCCCAGTACTTAAAGGAGAATGTACGTGCGGTGGAGCCTCCCGAGTGGGCGTTATTTGTCAAGACAGGTTCGCATAAGGAGAAAGTTCCGGAGGATCCTGACTGGTGGTACATTAGGGCAGCAAGTATCATGCGGAAGCTGTACATAGCTGGAAGACCACTAGGAATAGAGAGGTTCAGGATTATATACGGAGGGTTAAAAGATAGGGGATCGGCTCCCTCTCACTTCAGGAAGGCCGGTGGCTCGCACATAAGGAGAATACTCCAGCAGCTTGAGCGCGCGGGGCTAGTTGCAAAGAAAGGCAACAAGGGTAGAGTTCTCACACCTAAAGGTAGGTCAATAATGGATAAAATAGCTGGTGAAGTATTCCAAGAGGTAGTTAAAGAAATACCGGAGTTGAGTAAGTACGGAGGTTCAAAGAAGTGAGTGACGAATATTATGATGCTGAGTTGGAGGAGCTTAAAAGAAGAAGGCTAGAAGCCCTGTTAAGGAAGCAAGCTGAAGAAAAAAGAAGGCAGGAAGAGCTGGCTCGGGAGGCGCAGAAACAGGAAATCCTGAGGAGAGTAATGACCCCAGAGGCTAGAGCGCGCTTGAATAATGTGAAGCTAGTGAGACCTGAACTCGCCAATGCTGTCGAGGAATACATTGTCAGTCTGGCCTTATCCGGACAATTAACACGGATCATCGACGAGGAAACCTTAAAACAGATTTTATACGTAGTTGACTCCAGAAGTAGGCGTGAGTTCCGCATAAGGATTAGGGAGAAGAGGTGAGTGGAATGGCTCGTAATAAGCATGTCGCACGGAAACTCCGCCTCGCTAGGGCACTCAAGAGTAATTCATCAATACCGGTATGGGTAGTGATAAAAACCTTAAGGAAAGTACCGTACAGACCACGCATGCGTAATTGGAGGAGATCCAAGCTAGGCAATATTTAATGATGGATTGAAGGGAGTGGTGATCTAGGATGCCAGATGAGAGGATATACGTGATAAACCTTTCACGGCTGTACTGGACGGGCCGTGCACGTAGAGCTCCGAGGGCCCTTAAGAGGATAAGGGAGTTCCTGAAGAGGCATACTAAGGCGGAGAAGATCATAATAGATGAGTCTATTAACGAGTACATCTTTTCAAGGGCCTACGACAAGCCTCCCAGAAGAGTGGCGGTAAGGGTTCTTCCGGTTGACAAGGAAGGTAAGATACTCAAGGCAGTCCTAGCAATACCCATTACGGTCAGTGAAGTCCGCACTAGTGAGGCTGAGAGTTAGGGGTAGTGTTAATGCCGCTTGACACGTTGAGAATTCGTGGTAATCCTAACATTGGTGTGTATATTTTCGCGAACAATAAGGTAGCCCTAGTTCCAAAGGGAACCGAGAGTGAAATTAAGAGAAAAATTAGCGACACACTCAATGTTGAGGTCATCGAGGCCAGCGTAGATGACTCGCCCTTATTAGGGATATTTATTGCTGGTAATGACAGAGCCATACTGTTACCTCGCCTAGCCAAGGAAGAAGAGGTTAAGAAATTAAAGAGTATAGGGCTAAACGTGCACGTAGTGCACACTGTTTTCACAGCCTTGGGTAACATCATACTTGCTAATGACCAAGCCGTTATATTCCACAAAGAGATTGAGGATCACGAGCTAGAGCGAATTGTGCGGATACTGGACGTCAGCAAGTTTAGGAAAGGTTCAATAGCTGGCATACCTACAGTCGGGTCCGTGGCCGTCATAACGGACAAGGGAGGAGTCGTTCACCCTGATGTGAGTGACGATGAGCTGGAGGACCTCTCAAAGTTTTTCGGTGTTCCCTTGGATGTGGGAACCGTTAATTTCGGTGTAGCCTTTATTAAGACTGGCCTCGTAGCGAATAACTACGGGGCCCTAGTAGGGGAGAAAACAACAGGCCCTGAAATAATGAGAATCATGAAAGCTCTAAACATGAGGTGAGAACGGATGGCAGAGGTAAAGGTCTTCAGGGTAAAGGGCGTGGCGCTCTTCAGCCCGGACAAGCTACGTGAGTGGCAACCCTTCATAATAGATGTTAGGGCGGTCAAGAAAGAGGACGCCATAGAAAAAGTGTATTCAGACCTTGGAAGTAAGCACAAACTAAAGAGAGCTCACATCAAGATACTAGAAGTATACGAGATACCGCCTGAGAAGTCAAAATATAAGTATATCCGTGACCTAGCAACGCTGAGGGGATGGGAGATTGAGTAACGCGTCAGCACAAGCCATAAGTGTTAATGAGGCTATTGCTAGGCTAGCTGAGTTAAGGCGGTACATGGAGGCTATACAGGCACAAATAGATCAGGTCACGGCCGAAATAGAGGAGATAAAGGCAAGTACTAATACGTTATCCGAACTACGTAAGGAACACGTGAATGAGTTATTCATGCCGACAGACAGCAGAGGTCACATAATGATCAAGGTCGCCCCAGTAACTAAAGAGAGGGTGTTAACTCATTTAGGAATGGAGTACTTCGCGGAGCTAGATCTAGAGAAAGCAATGGAGGTGCTGTCACTCAAGGAAAAAGAGCTTAGAAACGTGATTAAGAGGTTGCAGGAGGAGCTTAACCGCGTAGTAACCATGTACAAGCAATTACAGAGTGCCATCAACGCAGCTATAGCGCAGGCTCAAGCACGGGCTCAAAAAGCTGGATGACCTTCAACCTAAGCTTTTAACTCTGTGTGATGAATGATAACAGTACTTAGAGCACGCGTACCTTCGGTGTACGAAGCACATTTAATTACGTGAGAAGCCCACACTAAGGGGTTAGCGAGATGTTAAAAAACCTAAGGAAGGCCTTCGAGGGTTTCACGAGGAAACTAAGCGAAGTGGTAGCGAAGAAGGAATTAACTGAGGAGGAGTTTGAGAAAATATTCTCTGACTTCGAGCTTACGCTACTCGAAGGTGACGTTGCGGTGGAGGCCGTAGAGAAGCTTAAAGAGATCCTCAAGCACGAACTCATCGGTTTACGAGTTGGCAGGTTTGGCGGCGCTGAACGCTTAGTGCAGGAGAAAATTAAGGAAGCAATAAGGAAATATCTCAGCCAAGGAATCTTCGGTAAGGACATCGTTGACGTTGTCAAGGACGGACCTAAGCCATATATAATTGTGTTTGTCGGGGTAAACGGCGTTGGAAAGACCACTACGATAGCTAAGATAGCTCACAGGTTAAAGAAGCACGGATTAATACCAGTCATTGTAGCTGCTGATACCTTTAGGGCAGGGGCTCAAGAACAGTTGAGGTTGCATGCAGAGAGGCTGGGCTTGCCCTTCATAAGGGGTAAGTATGGGGCGGACCCGGCAGCCGTGGCTAAGGATGGTGTGTTACACGCAATGAGCTCTAAGCTTGATGCTGTCCTCATAGATACTGCTGGGAGAATGCATACGGACAGGAACCTTATGGAGGAACTACGCAAAATAGTCCGCGTCGTCAAGCCACACCTGAAGATACTTATTCTTGATGCATTGACAGGCAACGATGCCGTGCAGCAGGCAAGATGGTTTGATAATGCAATAGGTGTGGATGCGGTAATCCTAACGAAGCTTGATGCTGATGCTAGAGGTGGTTCCGCCTTAAGTATAATCCTGTCCATAAATAAACCAATAATGTACGTTGGTGTGGGGCAAGGATACGATGATTTATCCCCGTACGACCCTGATGAAATACTTAATAAGCTACTCAGTCAGTAGGTTTTAGGCTGGTGGGGGTAATGCGGCTAGAGGAGCTCTTCGCTACGTGGAGGAAGATATTGGCGATCTCGGAGAAGCCTGAGCCAGACGAGTATAAATTACTCCTGAAGATAACCTTCGGCGGCTTATTTCTGGTTGGAGGTATAGGCTTCGTAGTGTACACGATACTCACGGTAGTTCAGGGGATAGGGCATGGGTGAATCGTCAGGGACAAGGGAAACTGCGGCAAGGCCACCTAAATACGTGGTGCTAAGGACTACGGCCAGGCAGGAAATGAACGTAGCTATGATGCTCGAGTCAATAGCTAAGGGAAGTAACGCCAAGGGGCTGTACTCGATAATAGTCCCGCCTGAAATACATGGTTACATAGTAATTGAGACCGTAGGGCTCCACGTAGTGCACCAGTTAGCAAGAGATATCAAGCACGTTAAGGGACGTGCAATGGGTTCACTAACTCGTGAGGAAGTTGAGAAACTGATTAAGGTCAGGTCACCTATAGAGGAGATAAAGCCCGGAGACATAGTCGAGATAATTTCAGGTCCACTTAAGGGACAGCGCGGTAAGGTAATATCCGTCGATGTCCAGAAGAACATTGTTAAGCTTGACATGCTTGAGACCTCGTTTAAGGCTGAGATGACCGTTCCAGGAGATTTTGTAAAACCGGTAAGGAAGTGATGTGGTATGCCGTGGAAAACGGTTAGGGCAAGAATAAGAGGAGGGGAAGCAACGCCCGCACCCCCGCTCGGACCCTCCCTGACACAGTACGGGCTTAATGTAGATGAAGTCATAAACAAGATAAATGAGTTGACTAAAGACTTCAAGGGTATGGAGGTAACTGTTAATGTTTACGTGAACACTGACACCAAAGAATACAGGATAGAGGTGAAATCCCCGCCAACGTCAGCGCTCCTCTTAAAGGTAGCGGGCGCGGACAAACCCTCAGGAGATCCCGCCCACAACAAGATCGGGGACATAAGCCTGGAGGATGTCGTAAAGGTTACGTTAATGAAGAAGAATGACCTCACAGCTAAAACGCTAAAGAAGGCGGTTAAGACAGTATTATCGACTGCAGCGACCATAGGGCTAACCGTGGAGGGTAAGGAACCAAAGGAAGTAGTGAAGGAGGTAGAAGAGGGTAAGTACGACGACCTATTGCTTAAATATGAGGAAGAATGGAGAAAGGGTAGGTGAGAAGGATGCCGCTTACGAAAGAAGTGCTGGCTGACGCCATAAGGAAGGCGATAGAGCTAGGTAAAGGTAGGAACTTCAAGCAGTCCGTTGAACTCCAGGTGGTGTTTAAGGGAGTTAACCCCAAAGACCCAGAGGTAAAGTTCAGGGACAACGTAGTCTTACCGAAGGGTACAGGTAAGACACCGAAGATCCTAGTCATCGCTACCGGAGACATGCTACTTAAGGCTAAGGAGGCCGGCGTAGACGCGCTAAGCGGTGACGAAGTTAAGTCCATGAGCAAAAGAGAGCTGAAGAAGTTAGGACGAAAGTACGATTGGGTGCTAGTACGTGCTGACCTAATGGCTCAAATGGGTAGGATAATAGGTCCAGTACTAGGTCCTAGAGGGAAAGCCCCGATCCCCATACCGATAAATGCAGACATAAACATCTTCATTAAGAGGTATACTAATAGCGTAAGACTGAGGAACAAGGAGCAGGCATGGGTGGGCTGTAAAATAGGTACTGAGGACATGTCCCCCGAGGACCTAGCTGAAAACGCGATGGCAGTGATAGAACATATAAAAACAAAGTTTAAGAGACCCTTCGAGACCTCAACCCGTGTTTACGTCAAAACAACTATGGGGCCGCCAGTGGAGGTGTTCATGCAATGAAGGGGAAGACCAAGGCCCAGCTGCTCAAGGTGCTGCGGAAACTGGAGGAGTCTAAAAGGGTTACTAAAGAGAAGATAAGGCCAGCAATTCTGAGGAAGCAGCAGATAGTTCAGGAAATACGTGATTTACTTCGTAAGCATAGGTGCGTAGCGATAATAAGCTTAGACGGTGTCCCAACACCTCAGTATAAGAAGATAAAGCAGGAGCTATCTAAGTACGGTTTTATTAAGGTGTACAAGAACAGCATATTTCTTAGAGCCGCACGCGAAGAGGGCATACCAAACGTCGATGAACTCGAGAAGTACCTCGTCGGCACTAATGCCTTCATGTTCACGAACATGAACCCATACGAGCTCGCACTACTACTGGATAAACTAGCTGCGCCCAAGTATGCTAAGCCAGGAGACATAGCGACCGACGACATATACATACCTGAAGGACCCACTGGAATACCGCCTGGACCAATGCTTTCAGTGTTCGGCAAACTCCGAATAAGGACGCAGGTAAGGGAAGGGGTTATCTGGATAGCTAAGGAAACCAAGGTAGCGTCGGCAGGGGATGAAATATCTCCTGAGCTCGCGTCGTTGCTTAGGAAACTTGATATTAAGCCGGTAGTCGTCAAGCTAAAGCCTAGGGTAGTGTGGGAGGAAGGAAACGTAATACCTGCGGAGCAGCTCAAGGTAGATGTGGACGCTTTCAGAGACGACTTACTGCGCGCTGTAAGCATAGTGAAGGAAGTTGCGATAGAAGCTGCGCTACCATTACCTGACATACTCCCGGAGATCATAGCTAGGGCTTACCGCCGCGCAGCTGCCCTGGCTGGAGAAGCTGGCTTCATAACGCCCGAAACCGCGGCTGAAGTATTCAGGAGAGCGATGGCTAAGGCCCTAGCCCTGGCACTACAGCTAAAGCAGAAAGCACCCGACCTTGGCATTGAGGTCAGTGTGCAAGTAGCACCTGTGACACCATCACCAGCTGGTGCGCCTGCTGAGGAGAAAAAGGAGGAGGAAGAGGAGGAAGAAGAGAAGGAAGTTAGCGAAGAGGAAATCGCTGAGGGCATATCATCACTATTCGGCTAACAAGAAACAGAGACCTACTAACGTGCGCTTTCCCACAAAGTGTTTCTAAAGCCCTAAGGTCCCACTCCGTGTTGCAGTACCTAATCATTATTAAGTCTTAGCTAAGGTATTTTCCAGAGTGAGGGGAGATCGTGAAAGTAGATCCATCTATTTATAGAGTTAAGATGTTCAGTGAACGTGGGTACATCAGGCAGAAGTGCCCGACCTGCGGGGAGTTTTTCTGGTCCCTCAACGAGAGACCTAACTGCGGAGATGCACCCTGTAGCGACTACTATTTCTTTAACCTTAAGATAGGATCCCCGCCTTTGAGTGTTGAAGAAGTTAGGCAAAAATTCCTAAGATTCTTTGAGAGAAATGGTCACGAGATAATAGAGCCGTATCCCGTCGTTGCTAGGTGGAGGGACGACCTGTACCTCACGATCGCTTCCATAGTTGTGTTTCAGCCACACGTGACGTCCGGCATAGTGCCCCCACCAGCCAACCCCTTAGTAATAGCGCAACCATGCATAAGGCTAGAGGACTTAGACAGTGTGGGCTTCACTTTTGGCAGGCACTTAACGAGCTTCATAATGGGAGGTCATCATGCCTTCAATTACGAGAATAAGAAGGTGTACTTCTCAGACGAAACTGTGGAGCTTGCTCGTGAGTTCTTCACAAGGGAAATAGGTATCCCGGAAAGCGAGTTAGTATTCAAAGAATCTTGGTGGGAAGGTGGAGGAAACGCCGGTCCCTCCTTTGAAGTAGCGGTAGGTGGGCTGGAACTGGCAACCCTGGTGTTCATGATGTACGAGGAACACAATGGATCATACCGCGAGATGTCAATAAAGGTCGTGGATACTGGGTATGGCATAGAGAGGATAGCGTGGTTTACACAACGCGTCCCCACAGCATTCCACGCCATCTATGGTGACCTTGTGCATAAGTATCATAAGGTACTGAACGTGCAGGAACCCCCGGAAGAGGTACTTTATAGTGCAATAAAGTACGTGGGTAGGCTCAACCCTAAGGATCCGGAGAAGTACGCTATTTTGAAACGCAATGTCGCTAAGGAACTAGGTTTAAGCGAGGAGGAAATAGGGAAGTACCTCGACAGGGAAATAATGGTTCTGGCGTTGCTTGATCATGTCAGGACATCTGCGTTAATGCTCTCAGACGGGATCGTCCCATCAAACACAGGTGAGGGCTACCTAGCAAGGCTAGTGCTCAGGAGAATATTCAGGATACTAACACTGCTTGGCATGCTGAACGACGATACCATCGGCGAGCTCTTCCAGTTGCAGTCAACGTACTGGGAACGGACATTCCCGCAGATTTCTGAGAGGATGGACTACATCCATGACGTAACTAAGTACGAATTAAGGAAATTCATGGACACTGTAAAGAAGGCACCGCAACTCGTCCGCAAGTACCTGAAGAAGGGCGGTCTCGGCTTAAGCATCGATGAGCTGGTAAAGCTGTACGATAGTCACGGTATCCCACCCGACCTCGTGGTGGAGATAGCGTCCCGCTTGGGCGTGAATGTTAAGGTACCACCTAACTTCTACGCCATAGTTGCAGCGAAGCACGGAAAAGCACCCATAAAGAAGGGCAAGGTCAGTAAGCTACCGTCAGAAATCGCTGAGAAAGTCAAGTCATTGAGCCCTACGGAGTTACTGTTTCACAAAGATCCTTACCTAAGGGAGTTTCACGGACAAATACTATTCGCTAAGGACAGGTACATAGTATTAGATAGGACTGCGTTCTATCCGGAAGGCGGTGGTCAGGCCCCAGATACGGGCTACCTAGAGATAGAAGGCATCGGTAAGTTCCGCGTGGTTGATGTTCAGAAGGTAGGCAACGTAGTTGTTCACGTTCTTGAGAAACCCGTATTGTCAGGCGTGAGAGAACTGAAAGTTCATGGCGTAATAGACTGGCACCGCAGGTTCACGTTAATGAGGCATCACACAGCAACGCACATCATTCTTGGTGCATGCCGTAAGGTACTCGGGGAACACGTATGGCAGGCAGGCGCGGAGAAAAACTTAGACAGGGCTAGGCTAGACATAACCCACTACAAACCCTTGACTGAGGAAGAGATCCGCAGGATAGAGGACCTAGCTAATGAAGTCATTAATGAAGGACTACGGGTTAATACCGCGTACATGAATAAGTACGAGGCCGAAGCTAAGTATGGGTTCAGACTATATGAGGGTGGGGTTGTTCTTGAACCAACCATAAGGGTCGTCGAGATCGAGGACTTAGACGCTGAGGCATGCTTCGGAACTCACGTAATGAACACGCGGGAGGTAGGCGCGATAAAGATCATTGGTGTTGATAGAATAGCTGACGGTGTTGTCAGGTTAGAGTATGTGGCCGGAACTAACGTCGCTACTCACGCTAGGGAACTAGAGAGTAGGATCGCGGAGGTCTCACGAATCCTAGGAGGGGACGCCCTGCAAAAGGCTAAGGCTGTAATTGAGGATCTAAGCAAGTTGCGCAACCTCTTAACGAAGTATAGGAAGGAGTACTTAGAGTACATGCGTGAAAAAGTATTACGTAGTTCTGAGGAAGTCGACGACATAAAGTTCTCTGTCATTAAGCTAGAAATAGAGGATAAGGAGGTCACCAGTGAACTATTACTGAGGGTAAGCAAAGAGGAGAGAAACCTTATAGCTGTTATCCTAGTACCCACGGAAAGCGGCACACGCATCGAGTGCGCAGCAGGAGAATATGCAGCAAGGAAAGCACCGGTTAACACGTTACTGCGGGCGATCGTTAAGAAATTTGGTGGGAAAGGAGGCGGCAAGCCAACGCACACCTCAGGATTCATACCTAAACCAGCAACTCAGGAACTACTAGAAAGCATACGTGATGCCCTACGAAGAGAGTTAATGATATTGACAGGTAAGACAGTATGACGAAATACCCAGAAGAGTGCTTACGTCGAGAACTACTTGAAGCCCTGATAGATTACAAATATCTGCTCAACCGAGGATACAAGTCAAGAGGCGCGTTAAATCTAGTCACGTCAAGGTATCTACTAACCAAGGAGGAGAGAATGTTGCTCTATCGATGCGTTCATAGCGATAATGACGTTACCCTTATTCGAGAAAAAATCGTTAAAGAGGTTCAAGGACGTCACTTAATCATTGACGGATACAACGTACTATTGACGGTGGCCGCAGCCATTGAGGGACTAACACTTTACCTATGCGATGATGGCTTAGTAAGGGACCTGAGAAGCACGAAGATCAGGAACTTCTCAACACCATCAATCATGAACGCAATTAAACTAGTTAAGGACGCTACAGACGAACTAAAACCAAGAAACGTCACGCTGTTTCTGGACAAATCCATCAGCATGAGCGCGGAACATTCCAAGGCAATACGTATGCAAGCCCCCCAGTGGAATGTTATCCTAGCATCGAAAGCAGATACTGAAGTAATAGCATCTAAAGGTATTATCGCCAGCAGTGACTATGTCATACTTATGAAGACCAACGAGGTATTCGACCTAGCGGGGCTCATAGTCCTTAGAAAATACCCAAATCAGGTAGTGGACTTACTGGGATACCTTAAGCGAAACCTAAATAACCCAAGGAACTAAAACACCAATTGGCGAGGGCCCGTAGCCTAGCCAGGATAGGGCGCCGGCCTTCTAAGCCGGTGGTCCGGGGTTCAAATCCCCGCGGGCCCGCCACACACGACACGCGGGTTCTTAAGGCTACGGGCACACTCTGTGACTTCTGCCGTGCTTATGTGGTAGGATATATTGGTTGTAGTGTTTGGGTCATTACTGAACTTAAGGGTTTCATCATCACGTTTACTAAGATATTTGACGCGTAAGCGCTTATACCACCAAGCAATAGTAGTAAGCCCATATAGTACATCACAGTGTGTCTTAATCCACCGTTCGTCATCGTTAGCGCACAGGAGTTTATTACCGTGAGCGCTATTGCCGTGCTTAGGCTAAGTAAGGTTATTATTGGCTGCGGAATCGCATAAAACGGTATTAGTGTTTGAATACTTGAGAGCGCTCTAGCGAAGATTGACATCAAGCTCGTTATGAATGTTATGAGTAATATGTTCGTTACGTGTAATGCGTATACTGATGTTTCGAAAGTTTTATGCACTTGGAACCTACGTCTTCTTATCCTGTTTATCATGAGGGATAGGTCTGAGAGTATTAAACCCACTTTATAGGTATTACCTCCGAACTTCAGCGTGTCGCTTATTATTTCTGAAGATCTCCTGACAAGCTCGGATGCACTATTCTTAGCGAATTCCTTTATGGCTACGCTGAAGCTAATATTGTTTGCTAAAAGAGTATGCAACCTCCTCACCGCTGACGCTATGCGTCCAAAGACCACGCTCGTAAGGGGTTCAATCGCCTTCAGCGGAGACGGTATTATTGAGAGGTTGTTACCGTACATACGGACGAAAACGGGGAAGTCCTCATCAACTAAGCGTACATGGTTCTCTATTTTCCTGATCAGGTAACCAGGCGCGAGTAGCAGTAACCCAACTACAGCTATTAGTACGTAAGCATCGATGTTTATTATGTAGAACAGGTACATTATGAAGATCCAAAGGCTTGCGGCAACACCCGCAAGCGTGGCCATAAACGGCACTTCTAGCACCTTCTTCCTAGCCTTCCCACCTATCACGAGGAAGTCCCTGGGTAAGCCTACACGAAGCGTCACTAGGACGGCAACTAAGGCTATAAATGAACCTATGAAAGATACGTAAATTATCGTTAAGTCACCGCCGAAAATTATGGAAAGTACGAGTAAGTTGGAAATGACGAAGATTACTGACGTCATTACGGCTGTATATACTCCTAGCAATACTCGAACGGAGTCCATGACTCTGGAGTATATGTACTCGAAGGTGTTCATAGAATTCCTTAACTCTACCTCCATGAATCTCTCGATGTCCTCACCAACCTTGACGGCGGCGGCATAACGCTCCATGAAATCCTTGAGATACTTAACTTTCTCAGCATCCTTGCTGACTATCATCATGGCGCGCGGGAAGTCATAGCCATATTCCTTTACTAATAAATAGACACGTTTGAAGAACTTAGCGTACTTGCCGTAGATGTTTTCCTTAGACACTGAACCGACGACGTTCACGTTGGATGTCTTGCTGGATGCCACTGAAAGCATGTGCGCTAGCATGAATATGAAGTCTATGTCTGGTTCGTACTTCTCTTTCTTTATACCCATGAGTTGAGGCATATAGAAAACTATGAATAACGCAAAGGAAACTGTGCCTAGGATCACGTAGTTTGTTGGGTACGGTATCTTAACGTACATTACTGCATAGTATACTGCGTAGGCAATGACAGATATTGCGAGGGATCTCAACACTATGTCCTTAGGTTTAGGTAGCTTTACCTTCTTCATAGCAGGGTCCCCGCCCTTAACCTCCTTAGTGCTTCCTCAACACCTAGCTCGTCAGCCTTCACAACAGCCTTCCACACGTCCCAGTAGTTGAATATCTTACGCCTAACCATTTCCTCTAGGAACGTTCTCCTCAGTTCAAGTTCGTCGTATATCTCCTTTATTCTGCTCCTAGGTATACCCTTCATTACGGCTATCTTTTCCTCAAGCAGGTAGCTAGCTCCCCTGCCGCTGAATATGAATCTGTCGGTCGACGGGTCCCAGACGAAGACAGGTACGGCTAAGATGCTGTCGGTCGATGGGTCGTAACCTATTAGCTCGTAGAGCTTAATCATTCTCCTTGCAAGGAACCCTTGCTTTGTGTACACGGCGCTTTGGAACCAAGCGAAGTTCAGGGAATCCATGTTGGTCTTCGGCACGTTTATTGGGTGATTAGTGAGCCTCTGGACAAGCCTGTCGATGTCGGCGGCATGGAACGTAGAGAGTACGGGGTGACCTGTTTGCATTGCTTGGAACGCTATGTTACCCTCAGCTCCACGTATCTCACCGACTATGATGTAATTAGGTCGCTGCCTAAGGGCAGCCTTGAGCAGGTCGAACATCGTGACGCTGCTCTCCGGCTTACCCGTGTCTCTAGTCAGCTCCCTTGTCCAGTTGGGGTGCGGTACTATGACTTCAGCGGTGTCCTCGATAGACACTATCTTAGCGCTTGGTCTTATGAACACAAGCATTGCTGTTAGCGAGGTCGTCTTGCCGCTAGCCGTCTCACCACATATGAAGCCACTCATACCTTCCCTCAGCAGGATCCACATGTATGCCGCGACCCTAGCATCGAAGGTGCCCCAGTTTATGAGTTGAGTTACGCTTAACGGGGTCTTCGACACCTTACGGATCGTGAAGTTGGAACCCCTTAAGCTGACGTCAGTCCCGTACACTATGTTTATACGTGAGCCGTCAGGTAATGTCGCGTCCACTATAGGTCTAGCGTTTGACAGAGGCTTGCCAATCTTCTCGGCTAGCGCTATTAGATATGCGTTAAGTTCATCATGACTCTTGAACCCTATGTTGCTCTCCATGGGTCCAAATACCTTATGTATTATGAAGATGTTACCTAACCCGCTACATGAGATGTCCTCTATGTACGGGTCACGTATGAAGGGCTCAAGCAGACCTACACTTATCTTATCCCTGACTATGTGATATATCACGGCATTAAGTAGCTCCTCTGGCTTCACATACTTGACTGACTCCTTACCTCCGTTGCCGCTATTACCTCCGCGTTTCCTGAACGCTAGCCTTCTCTTACCTCCGTTGGGACCTCCTAAGCTGGTGAAAGACGACTTAACTAACTCAAGTAGCATGCAGGCTTTCTCTTGCGGTGATTTTGGTATGTAACCCTCAGGTATTTTAGCTGCGATCAGTTCCTCGGCTCTACGTAGTATCTCTTCAGGAGGTCTGGGCGGCTCTATGACTATGTACTTAGCGTAGCCGCCCTCAGTACGCTCGCTAAGTGCGTGGATGAATATTCCCCCACCCACCGGGTAGATCACGTTAAATTGCTTCTTGAACTTATACTCACTGGGTACCTTATCGACGAAGTCGGGTTCCCCATGTTTCTCCTTAACCTGTACTATGTACTCCTTTAGATACCATGGTTCTTCTTCCTCGTGATAAGGTAGTTTACATTCAGTACTGAATCTAACCTCCTCAGCCCTTCTCTTCTTGAGCCGAAGCCTCGGAATCGGTACTTTTAACGCCATGTCCTTTCACCTCCCCTCACGCCTTAGCCGCCTTAATCGGGACTATCTTAATACCCATTGCAGGGTCAACATCGAAAGTAATCGAGGTCTCAGCCCCAGGTGGCATTCCCCTCATCTTGACCACACTCATGACCTTCAGTATCCTGCCACCTATGGCTTCATTCCTAACCTTGATGTATCCGTCGCACATTCCACGTATCTTAGATGCCAACACGGACTCCACGGCGTTAGGGTGCATCGTTAGTATCACAGACTTTCCTGCGCTTGTGAGGAGCCTTAGTCTCTTCATGAAGTTCAGCACGGTACTCGTATCTGCGTATGTCAATAGCTGTGTTAAGGAATCTATGAGGGCTACATCGAGGAGCTTCTGATTTTTCTCTAAGTACTCAGCTAGTATGGGTAATATTAAGCGCCCAAGCCCTTGTCTCCACTCGAACTTCTTGAGGTGAAGGGTGAGTATGCGTAGTTGCCCGAACATGTAGAATTTATCGGCATCTGTTAGTTGTATCTCCTTCATGCTCCTAATGAGCTCCCTTGGCGTAACCTCAGTAGCTATAACCAGCCCCTTAAGCCCTCTCTTCAATGCGCCATAGAGGAATTGCTGTCCTAAAGCACTCTTGCCAGATCCGTGATCGCCTTCAATAAGTATTAGGTTCGGGTGCGGGAACCCACCCCCTAGCCTTATGTCAAGCTCCTCATTTCCCGTGGAGATTATGATGTGTCTCATGGGTTATCACCCCAGAGCATACTCCCCCTTGGAGCCTGTGGGGGAGACTAGGATTACTAGGATTGACTGTGTGAGAGAGGAGGGGGTGGGTAATGATATGGTAATCTCTGCCTTCTCCCCCGGTGCTAGGTAATTCCCGGAGGAGAGAGGGCGGGTTGTGTTACCAACGTATATAGCGTTAAGCAACCACCCGGGTCTGTTACCGTAATCTAGCAGGTATGTTTCTGTTTCGTTTAGCGTGTTAACGTACTTGACCACCACCTGCATTGCGGTCAAGGGAATCAAGGAGACACCCTTTACTGTAAAGTTTATTCTCAAGGTTGTGGAATTGATCACGGTTCCATTAAGTACTAGTATTATTTGACGTGCGGCTAGGGCTTCTCTTTCTAGACTGGCGGTTGCTTGATTATGTAGCACTAGCACGGCAGTAACTATTAGTGATACGCCTGCAACTACCAGTGAAATAAGCACGAACGCGACTATAGCGCCTGTTATGGTTATCTCGCTTGGCATGATTCATCACCCTGGCAACACCTCCTCAGCGTATGCGCCTGACGGGAGCACTACCTTGACCTCAACAGCACCTAGGCCTGTGGTGTTATACGGAACTTTAATCACGAGCGTCTCTCCCGGACTCCAAATGTTGTCACCGTCTAGGTCAGTGATGCTTGCGGTGGTTGATGATACAACGTTGGATATTAGGAACATCTTGGGATACCCATTATATGGTCCTATGTACACTTCTGATCGATTGTAGAGATCTGACTCGGATATTTCAACGCCTCCCACGTTCTTCACGTATATTACGTACTTACCTTGCGTTTGGTTATAGAATCCTGCCACTATTTTGATGTTGGTCTGCAACTCCTCTAGCTTGCTATTTATTACGTTAGAGAGTACGCTATTGACATACCCCATCCTACCTATAACGTAGGCCGCGAATATAGATGCCAGTATCACACCCACTATTGTCAAGATGGCATGTACTATCGCTGTTGACTCGCCCATTCATGATCCCTCAGCCCGCCTTATTGGTGGGGGCCTCGCCTGAGTGTGTTCGGGGCCCATCACCGCCTCTGACGGGAGTTCTCCTCATGAGGCTCTCAGCAATCACGCGGAGAGCCTCCTCCTCGAGGGCCTCGTCATTTATACCTAAACCTTTAGCAAGTAGCGTCATGAGGAGTATTTGCTCCTCGGGCCCTAATCCACTGGCATAGCCTTCATTGATAGCCTTGAGGACGCTTTTGACTAGGTCAGCGTCGTCCTTACTTATTAGTCTGAGGCCCACGAAGATATCCACATATCGCTCGAGTAACTCTGGCGGTATTCTACCTCTCAGGTTAAACACAACACGCATTAACCGCATTATTCTCCGTAGCTTACTTTCAGTACTTAGCGCCTGACGCCTCGTTCCTAGGGATGTGTAATTCATTAGCCTTTCTAAGTTGTTCTCACCCTCGGGTAGTACTGTTCTTTGTTCACTTATTGGGGCCTCAGGAACTGATTCATGAATAGTACTACTTGGTATGGTGTCTTCCTTACCTTTTCCTTCGGAGGGTTTGCTTAGGGGTATAGCCTCCACCTTGGCCCTGTAATTATCTTTTTCTCCTTCTCCCTCACCGCTATATGAGAGCCTATTCAACGGATTAGTGAGTTCAGTGACGGTTTCTCTGAGTTCCATTACAGCTTCCTTTAGAGCTTCAACTAACTGACCCAGATCCTCACCTTTCCCCACTGCAGTTTCTACCTTACCCGTCTCGCTCACCGGGACCACCCCCTCCTTGTTTTTCCCCTCATATGACCACCTCTGCACAAGAAAGCGGAGCAATTTCCGTATACTGGATCTACAGATAACACACCTACAGGGCCAAACCTCATCAATGACGTCCTCAATTGCTTCTCACCCCCTTAGCGAGGCCTTTTAGGGCAACCAGAGAAAAGTGGGCAAGGATAATCATTGCTGGCACTGCTAGTACTACACTCCACATCGGTACGGGCTTTCCTAAGTAAACTGTATAGTGATATAGTAGTAGTGCAAGAGTAGCTAATGTGATTATTGATAGTATGAGTATAGTACAAACTATGTTAGATAATTTAAGCTTCAGAGAAAAAACACCTGTTATCTTTTTATTTACCTTACTAAACATTATTTATCACCTCACCCGAGTGTGATTACCGAATCCGCTGGTAAGGTTGCTGGCATGGTGCGGTCGACCGTTAGTGGTGCGCCAGACGGTGGATGTATTTCAATGCTTATAGTATCGTAAGCACTAAGTGATGTTGCATTCGGCAGGTAGGTTAGTACTAAGGCCTTCTCACCGTTTTGTAGTACAGCATCAATCTTCGTATTCTTTATGAACACTATGAATACGACTGGCGTGTCTGCTGAGACGTTTCCGTTTGCCACTAATTTGCTAGTTATATTACCTATTACTATCTTAAGGGCATTTAAGTTACTGATGTTCGAATCAGTTAACGTCAAGTTAAGCTTTCCTGATCCAAAGCCTAGATAGTTATCTATTATGTACTTTACTGCAGGGTTATCTGAGGTTAGGCCGTTACTGTCGATATATAGGGCGCCTTCGTATGCGTTCTCTAGGGCAGCCTTGTTTGTTATCATTACGGATACTGTGGTTCTGCTATAACCTAGGTCGACAGATTGCTTGCCTGGTGCCAACTTTATTGGAACTGCTATGAAGTCAACTTTGCTATTACTATTAACTAAGGCCGCTGTACTACCATCAACTTGGAGTGCTGAGGTGGCGCCTTCTAAACCGGTCTGTATTGCTTCTTTGGCTTTCTGGGTGGTGAACATTCCCATGTTCAGCACTACGAATGCTAGTGCCGCAGCGACTACTACGAACGCTATCATGACGATGGCGGCCTCGATGCCAGTTATACCTTTTCTTGATTTCTTCCTGAGGTTCATGG